>Ga0209516_1000154_pt1 | contig 18297 bp, 20 predicted proteins | sample Napbiome12C3dose_FD_187716 | JGI IMG/M metagenome (GOLD analysis project Ga0209516, IMG submission 187716) | Groundwater microbial communities from S. Glens Falls, New York, USA - Naphthalene biodegradation metagenome 12C3dose (SPAdes) (version 2) ... | reverse complement strand
TAACTCATAAGTAACTCACATTGTGAGTTACTCTTTTTGAGAAAAATTCGCCGAAGGCGTACTGAACGCGCTACTCACCCAAAATATTTAAGCCACACCTGTGTGCTGAAGCTTTACTACACAGAAAGTTTCGTGAAGTGCAGCCTGTCGTACGACAGGCGCAAGCACAGATTCACAGATTTTTGATCCCGACTTGTCGGGATGAATCTGTAGCTATGTTTTTTCTTTGTGTTTTTATTGAAAATCATTTGAAACAATTATCACGCTCAGCAGTTACTTGATTAAGAATATATCCAACGGGGTTACATTACAAATCAGGCAAGTTTTCACTACACGGTGTTTTCAAATCCGCGGCGGATGGGAAATTGTTTTAGATCCAGCGCTTTTATCCGATACGAAATTTGCTTTGCATCCAAAGGATGCATACGCAAGGATGCATTAGAATTTTTCCTGAGCCAAAGTCTCATGCCTGCCCGCCGCTTCGCTTTGGCAGGCGGGCGCCTCTGGCGCAAAAGTGTCGAACATGGGTTAACTTGCTGCAAGGCAACATTGTTGATTGTGGTTGTTTTGGCACTCTTTTACCGGATACAATCAGTTGGTGGAATATTTCAAGAAACTGTGTGATAATAGGATTATTATTGTGGGTAGGTAAAGAAAAAAATAATCAGTCGTTCGTTACCAATGTACAACAACACTATAGTTCAGAGAAAAATTTGATCTGTAAATCTGGAAAAAGTTCAACCCGTGGATATGTTCCCGCACACGTATCACATCGAGTGTGTGGCGAAAGTGGTGTTGAAATAATTGAGATGATGTCTGACAACGCTTTCAAGTTGTCTGACATCTGAGTGGTGCGTTTTACCAACGCATAACGTCAGACATACAAATCATGTCAGACGTTATGCCGCACACTGAGACTGCAAAGATTATTTTACTATCCATGAGAACGTAGCGACCGCATATTGATTGTTTTATCTAAACTATGGATAAATATGTTTTTGAAAAGTTTGGAGAGTATTGTATAAAAATAACCTTATAGTTGATTTTTCTATATATTTATGTATTATATTTAACTTTATAGTTGACTTTTTGTTATTCAAACCGTATATTTATCACCCAACTTCATGGCATCTAAAGATCAAGTAGATTTATTCTTGCAAGATTTCCATGCAAAAATGAAAATCTTCAATGTAATTTATCGAGACGATCGAAATAAAAATGCTCAAACACTCGCTGATCTTGAAATACGACCTGCTGATAGAGATAAAATCCTCGAAAATTTATGCGCAGAAGATTATTGTGAAGGGCCTCTCCCTGAAACTCTTTACAAAGGCGCCGGTATGTGGGTCTTTGGCAAAGAAGTAAAAAAGAATGAAGTCTATATTAAAATCACCATCGGTTTTCCAAACAGCAGTGTTATCTGTATCTCTTTTCACATCGCGGAACATCCGCTGCATTATCCACTGAAAGGAGCAACAACATGAAAAGTCCAATTACCGGAAAAGAAATGTCTCTCCACAAAGAAGAACGCACAATGACATTCCGAAAGGAAGAGTTCAATGTGTTGTTTCATTATTATCTCTGCGAAGAGAGCAAAGAACAATTCACCTCAACAGAGTTGGATGAAATAAATATCAACCAATTATATAATCAGTACCGGGAGAAATATAATATTCCGTTTCCTGATGAGATAAAAGCAATACGGGAAAAATACGGACTTTCTGCGGTGAAAATGTCTGAAGCATTAGGATTTGGCGTGAACATTTACCGCAATTACGAAAACGGAGAAGTGCCGAATGAATCGAACGGAAAATTAATTCGATTGGCACAAGATACTGAGAGCTTTCAACAAATTATAAAATTTAGTGGAACATTGAAGCAGACGGTAAAAGAAAAGATTCTGGCAAAGATAGAGGAAATATTATTAGCCGAAAAACACGACGGCTTTATTATAGATCTTCACGAATATTTTTTCGGAAGTCAAATCCCGGATGAATATTCCGGTTACAAGAAGCCAAGTTTGGAAAAGTTTGCCGAAATGGTCGTGTTCTTTGCAGAAAAATTGGAGCCGTATAAAACCAAACTAAATAAGTTACTGTTTTACGCAGATTTTTTACAATTCAAAAAAACGTGTTATTCGATCAGTGGCTCACGATATAGAGCGATTCAACGTGGTCCTGTACCGATGAACTACAGTTCTCTATTTGAATACATCTCCAATAACAATGATGTCGATATTTATCCGACCGAGTTTCCGGATGGAAAATTAGGCGAGCAATTTAAGCCAAACCCAAATCGAAAGTTTAACCCTGAATTATTTTCCAAAGATGAACTTACGATGTTGGAATATGTCGTGAAGAATTTTTCTTCTCTGACAACTGGCGCTATTGTTGATTTAAGCCACAAAGAAAAAGGATGGAAAGAAAATTTTGAACGGGGCAAACAATTGATTAGTTATAAATACAGTTTTGAGTTGGAGACCGTGTAGTTCTTTACATATACCTGCGAACCGATTGCGATGTGTGTTTATTCTCCCTCCACTCGCCGCGTCGAATCTTCGACAATTTTTATCTCTTCCTTCATCAACCTATAAATCTCGTACATCATTTCGTCTCTTTACTTTTCTAAAACCGATTGTACACTGCAACCAAAACACAATTTTAAGATAAAGAAGTGATGGTACAATTGATGTTGTTTGAAATGGTCTAATACACCCCCAATAAGAAACTTCTACTGCTTTAAGGTTTTGAAGAAGGATCAATATAAATTACCGAAAGAAATATTCCGTTGAGATGGTCAAAATCTTTGTCGGTGGTAATTAATGTTGCATTGGAAATTACCGCTGTCGCTGCAATCCAAATATCATTCTTCCCCATATTGCGAGCAGACATTGTCGATGATTTGGTAGGATGGTAACCCTGACTAAACGCATCTATTTCGCCGAACATCTGAATAATAGCATCGTTGTTTACATCAACCTGCGGTATCTTTTTTAGTAACTCTTCTAATTTGGTTTGCTTTGGTGTTGCCCACTTATTTCGATATGCTAACGATGCAAGTTCGCCTCGGGAAATCACTGACATTGCGGCAATATTCGGCGGGGAAAACGGTAAGAAAGTCTTTTCAACTACTTCGGCATACGGGGGCTGAACGTAAATAACCAAGAATGATTCCGGTATCGAGGAAGTAGCGTGACATTATTTTTCAGCGCTTATTTCCTTCAACTCTTCCAAAAGTTCTTCGATACTTTCATCACATGGCCACTTACCCCAAATTTCCGAAGCAATTCCTTCGGGAGTTCCGACAAGCCCGCCGTGGCGGGCAAGTCGGGACTGTGCCTGTAAAAGTGGATCCCGCGCTTTAAATGGAATAGGTATTGTGTTAAAAACATCATCTCCGGTTTGTTTCGATGTAATAATTTCTGCTTCTAAAAATCTCGGTTTCTTTGAAGGGGTATAATACAATATACCTTTGACAGTTACTTTTTTGCCCCACAAATTCCGCACTTGTTCAACGTTGATAGAATTCTCGTCCATTTTTCCACGAACAGTTTGTCCGTTTTCCGTTGTAAGTTCAAAGCGGCGCTGACTGTGTTGAATCATATTCAAAAAGCCTGTCAACAACACTGCTTGAGGTTCAGATGTTTCATTTTTTATTCTGCATATCTTCTGATAAGAAATATTGTCGAGCCGGAATGCATCTTGTTTTCTCTTCTCTGAAGTAAGTTCAATTTTCAAATCCGTGCCGTTCAACAATCGTTTGAATTCCGTCAACGTTTCAAGCACACCACGATCAAGATTATCGCTGTCAAGATTTTCACTTTCAGCGTCGGCAATAGTTTTTGATAACACAGTTATTGCAGTTTCATCCGGCGATGGCACTATGTTCCATAAATCGGGCTGTTTAATTTGTTCTTCAGCGACAGAACCCAAAGTTGGCGCCTCAAAAATCAACACTGTAGAGCCTTTTTTAATATTTTTAAGTACAAAATCCGCCGATGCCGATAACCACAATGGTACGGTTCCACGTTTTACACTTTCTCCTTCCAACGCTAAACGAAGTGCACGTTCAGAACCTTCAGACAGGATATCAATAATACTTTTGAGCGCACTAAAAGTGATAGTCCCGCTTGGCGTGGCAAGACCTTTCAACGATACTTTATATTGCACTGTATTTGTCTTCGGTTTCTTTTTCATTGTGTACTTTTCATTGATGTGTAGACAAAACGATTTTAAGTAAGGTAACAAATATTTCTCTTTACTTCAATACGACTTTTATTGAAAATTTTCACTTTTCACCCTCGACTATCTTTATTTCTTCTTCTTTACCCGCCGGTTTTTTGGCGGGCGTCAATCCGTACAATTCGTACACCGCCTCATCTATTTTTCGATCTAACGATGCGCAGAGAAGTTCAAGACGATTTGTTTCTCCATCGGTTTTAGCGGCGGTGAGTTTTTGCTCGGTGTCTATCATTTATAAAGTTTAGTTTTATCGAGGTTGTGTGAATGAACTTGATCCCATTGTCCACCAGAAAGTTTTCAAATAATCATTTTTATAATCAAGAATTGCTGGAATTATAATTTGATTCAAACGACGAATGTTTTGTGAATGATAAAATGCATTTCCAAAAACTGCTGTTCCGGGTTGCGAATTACTCCATAATGTTTCATGAAACAACTTATTTCTAAGATCGACGATTTCTTTTACAATTTCAGTATTAAATGCAATCTCAAAATGATTGCAAACAAATTCTATACGTTTATCATGTCGTTCAGATTTATAATTCTTTTCAATAATAGAACATAGCAGTTTATAAAGTCCGTCAAACACCATATACTCAATTGTAAATCTTTCCCAATCCCACTGATACATAGGTGAACGTCCATGCATATAAAGAAGATTTGTTAAAAGTTTTTTTTGTTTCTCGGTAAATAATTCGCTTCTTTTTTGACAGTGATTTATAAAATGAGAAACAGTTTGATCAAAAATATGGATATTATGTTGCCTTTTCACATGTAACCTGCCGTCAAAGCACCAACCATAAAATTGTTGTCTTAATCCAAAAAGATAACCAAGAAGATGAATTATTAAAGCAGCTTTGCCAGAACGAAATTTTTTCCTTGCTTTAGATTCATTTAAGAATATTTCATGTGTTGGTGGAACAGAATTTTTCCAATCTACTCTTTCTGTGTTTGGAATTTTTTCATCATTCTCTTTGGGTTGCCAAACAATTGACGGATATACAAAATCGTCATTGATATTTTTAATAGCATTAACTTGCTTAATAATTTCATCGAAATCGGGCAAGGGATTGATATAGCCACCATCAAAATCTATTCGATTCTTGTAATCTAAAAAACCAAAATAATCTTTTTGGACTATTTCATTTTCGTCAAATATATTCACTCTTCTCCCTCCACAATCTTTACCTCTTCTTCCGTCAATCCATACAACTCATACACCGCTTCATCTATTTTCCGATCTACCGATGCGCAAAGTAATTCAAGACGATTTACTTCTCCATCAGTTTTGGCGGCGGAGAGTTTTTGCTTCGCTTCTAACATTTGCTCCACAAGTGTTACAATGAGGTCATGACGAGATTTATCTTTAGAATCATTAAAATTAATTGTTCGAGTTGGAAGTTGAGAAAGTTGATTTGTTCTAACTTTAGTAAAAGCACCTTTAGTTAATTCAAATGCAACTTTTTTAATATAATATGTGGCAAGAGTCGAATTTATTATTGCAAGATAATATTCAAGTGAGTGTTTATCAGAATTAGTTTTTGGATATATAGAATAAAGAGAACTGAGAAAGTATCTATTCTCCCGATCAATTGTTGCCGTAATTCTATTTCCGGTTTCTCTAACTGCAATTTTTGGAGTTTCATAAAAGGTTTTATTTGCCCAATTTCTTGCAAGCCAGTCTCCATACTTTAAAAAAATATCTTTTTCATTTGTTTTATATCGCTCAATAGATTTTCCTCTTAAAGATTGCTTCCATGGTGTATTTAGTAGTTTATCAGATTTTTTAACGAATAAATCATCGTTTCCTGTTTTTATACATTGCCGTATAAAGCAACGAACGCCTAATTTATCTGTGTTGCTATTCAATTTCTGTTTAAGACCATCTAAACTAGGCTCAAAAAATATATCAAATACAAAGTTTGCGTTAGTTAAGAATTGATCTTGAGATAATTTATAATCAAAACTATTATTAAGATCGTTGACGAAGTTTACTTGTTTCTTAATTTTAACAAAGTTGTTTTTCAATTTGCTCGTATTTAATACTATAATACAAGTATGAACAGTTGGATCTTGGAAAACATCCATACCAAAGTTTACAATTTCCTCTATCGTCGAATTCTCTAAAATAAATTTTCTTAATTTTCTCGAATATAAATTTGTTATTAATGGAGAGGGAACAATATATCCTACCTTACCGCCTTTTCGGCATTGATTAACTGCTTTTTCAATAAATAATTCAAATGTATCATACCTACCTTCTGCTGAGTGAAACTTATCTGAAAAATATGATTTACTATTTTCTTCAGTAATAGTGCTATATGGCGGATTCCCCACAATCGCATCAAAGCCGCCTTGTTTCATAATTGTCGGGAAGACATCTTCAAAGTTCATCGGTTTAAGTTTATCCGTGCTTTCACTTTCAAACAATCCGCCAATATCAGTTCCGATCAAAGAATTGCCGCACACGATATTATTTCTCAAGTCAGGTAAGATCGTTTCTTTGAATAATCCGAGTTGATGCGTTTCGGAGTTGGTAACGTTCTCCAACAATTTCAGATAAAGCGAAAGTTGCGTAACCTCTGTTGCCTGAAAATCAATATCAACGCCATAGATATTATTGGTAAGAATTTCTTTTTTCTTCTTGAGCGAAAGATGCAAATGTCCATCACGCTCGAACACATCGTCTTTTTTTGCTTTGTCGCGGTGTGCGTTGTACCAACGATCATGATAATCTAACAATTGGCTATAAACTTCAATCAGGAACGAACCGGAACCGCAGGCAATATCGGCAAACGACATTGCTGCAATTTCGTCGGGAGTTTTGCCGTTTTGAATATTCGTCATTCCCGCGTGTTCTTGGCGGGAATCTACAGATGGATTCCCGATAGAAGCATTCGGGAATGACGTTTGTTGTATTTTAACATCATTGAACAACAACCGTCCAACAGTTTCTTTCACAATATAACGGACAATATATTCGGGAGTATAATACACGCCCCCTGCTTTTCGCACTTCCGGTTTTTCCTGCACTTCAACGCGCTTTGCGGTCGCGTGCACCACTTTGCCGAGGAAGCGTTCGTAAATACTTCCAAGAATCGAGATCGGAATCTTATCGAAGTCGTACGGCGAGGAAGGATCGGCAAGTTCAGCACAAATCTTGGCAAACGCTTTGTCATCGGGCGGGTTGAATTCTTTTCCATCCAAAATACGATGCGGCTTAAAGATCAATCCGTTGTATTTTGGTTCTAATCGTTTGCAGAGTGAGATAAATGCAATCCAAGGAGATTGTCTTTCATATAATCCGATAATTTCCGGTTCTTCAATTCCTTTATCTTCTAAGAAGCGAATAAAGACTAAACGATCAAGCGTACGTTGCACTGCTTCTGTCAGTTCTTCGCCGTCAAGTTCCTGATTTTCTTTTTTGAACGCTTTGGCAAGTGTGTTGCGGTATTCATCCAACGTTTCAAGAAAATCTTCATCAACGGTTTTGAGACTTCCGAAGTTTTTAAAACTTCGGAAGTCTTTCTTGCCACGAGGTTTTGGAAGATCGGCAGCATATTTTTCTAACGAACCGTTTGCAACCGCTTCACGTCCGAAGAGATAGAAAATTTCTTTGAACTTCTCTTCGTCTGCGTATTCGCTGTAATGAAAATATTTCAGTTTGCGGTTCAGCGCGTCGCCGATATCCGGTTTGTAACGGCAATCAAGAACGTGAAATTCTTCAAAATCGGTAAGGATCGCTATCGGTGTTCCTGCATTCCATCCGTAACGTATTGTTTGATGATAGTAGTCGGCGTTTGAAAGATCATGAGCAGGTTTTTTTGCTTCGGCAAAGAATTTAACATCACGGTAATTCGGTAAAACAAAAAAAGCATAATCGGCGCGGCGTTGCGAGCCTTGCGTATTGACTTTGTTCTCGATCTTTACTTCTTGCTCGTACGGGTTTTTTTGCTGTGTATGAGTTACATCCCAGCCAAGCGCGGTAAAAAATTTATCAATAAAATCCTGCCGAACCTGCGATTCTTGGTAGATTTGCGCAAGAAATGCTTTTTCATTCGTTTTAAAATCGGCTACGAGTTGTTGGATTATTTTAAGAGAGTTTTCCATTGTGCAATGTAGTGTACAAAAAATCCGCAGAAATTCTTTTTTGTCTTCCCTGCGGATTCAATCTGCGCACAATGTAATCTTTTTAGTGGCGCAGAGCAAGATGTTGTTGATTTTGTAGAAGGGAAATGGGGGAGTTTTCTTGTGTGTTGATATGTTTCCGCACACGTATCATATCGAGTGCGTGGCGAAACTGAGATTACGGTAAAGGTTAATTCCCCCCGTCATAATCCGTACGAAATCCCAAGCAGCATACTCACACCATTGTAATTTGCTTCTATCGTGTTCAACAATCTTCCCCGACTATCCCGAAATTCATCCAGATGAAGATACCGGTATCCAAACTCAATGGTGAGACCGACAGAGGGCAGAATCGGCATCACCTGCTGAACCATTGCACGAAATCCATATCCTTCTCCTTCGTAAGAATTTTCGGATGTGCTGTAGGATCCCAAATCGGTTTCATCGGTGAATTTTGCAAACGCATAAACAAACCCTACTTCGAATTTTATCAGAGTTTTTGGAATGAAGCCGCCGCTGTTAATTGACACGGGATACACCGAATACCGCGTTGTTGCTTTTCCGTTGAATGTCCCGGTGGTTGCGCCGGAGTTATCGGTCACAATTCCTTCGTAGGCAAACGTGCGCGACGCCGTGATCATCTCGCCGCGAAGCGAAAGATAGGTCGGTAAATTCTTCGGACGAAACGCGAACCACAGAGTCCACTGAGCGGGTGACCGGATTGGAGTTTCATTATTGTCGAAGGTGGAATTGTTAAATTCGATTTGGTCGTTGATCACTACCGGATTGATCAATGTGACGCCTCCGGACATTCCGATACTGAAGACCGGTGTCGGCACGACGGCAAAGAGAGTATCGACTTCCCCGGTGCGGGAAAAGAGGGTGTCCCGTTCTTCCACTTGCGCATATATCGCCGAAACAAAAAACACAGAGAGAAAAAAAATCTTTTTCATTATCATCTCCTATTTCTTTATTGCAACAACCCGAAGAATTGTTGTTTGAGGAGTATAGCCGCGCATTTCGATGATGTACAAACCGGCAGGCACTTTGACACCCCGGCTGTTTTTCCCATCCCATTTTGTAACAAACACTCCCGGCGGATGGGAGTTATTGTAGACCAGATTGCGAACCTCTTGCTGAAATCGATCGTACACCGTGATCGTTATTTGGGAGTTGTTTGCCGTTGGAATCCCATAGTCGATCGAAGTGGTATCGGTAAAAGGATTGGGAAAATTTTGTTTGAGGTAAAAATTTGGCGGAGCAGGACCGTACCCAACCTGCGGACCGGTTGTCGGATATTTACAAGAAGTGAACAGCGCGAGGCTGAGAACAAAGGACCAGAAAGTATATTTCATACCGCATCCGGAAGTTGCTTTAATATAACGCAATACCACAAAAAATATCTCACGATAACAACCAGCGTTCAAAGAACTTTACAATCCGTTCTTCATATTCTTTTTTCCCGATGTCGTGCACGTTGTTGTGGTTGGCGTCATCGATGAGCCACAATTCTTTCGGTTCGTTGGCGGCGGCAAACAATTCTTCGCTGTATTGATACTTGATGAATGCGTCGCTTTTTCCGTGAACGAATAACACAGGAATGTGTATGTGTTTTACCGCGTAGATCGGAGAAACCTCCCGATGTTTAAAATGAGCGATCGCCTCGCTGCGTTTCATGGCGATGTTCCGAAGAAAATGCCACGGAAGTCGCAGCAAACGTTTTTGATAATCCACGGTGACCTGCCGAAGCGTTGCAAACGATGCTTCGGAGACGACGGCAGAAATTCTTTTATCGATGCTTGCGGCTTGCAGTGCAATGACGGCGCCCATCGACGTGCCGAACACGCCGATCTTTCCGATTGTATATTTTTTTTGTATCTCGTCTATCGCTTTCCCGACATCGTGCTTTTCGTGATAGCCGTACGTGCAATAATTGCCGTGGCTTTCACCATGTGCGCGCGAATCATAGATGAGCACATTGAACTTGTGGTCGTGAAATACTTTTGCCAAGAGCAATCCGCTCATCTTATTATCGCCGACGCCGTGCAGGTAGATGATCGTTGCTTTCGGCTGGTCTGCAGGAATGAACCACGCACTCAGCCGAGATTTGTTGTCGCTGGCGATGAAGTGAAAATATTCGTACGGTAAGTGAAGCTGCTGCGGAGAAGTCGGTAGTCCGCGTGATTTGTAAAATTCATCGCCGCGCCGGCGGGGATTCAGCATCATGACCGGACCGATCACAAAGACCAACGCCGAACAGGTGAGTAAAAATCCGACAACCAGCGATATGATGATGAGAAGGATGCTCATACGGACACAGCGATGCGTTCCTTTTGTAATGTCTCGCAGAATATTGCGATTTCTTCATAGGAATTATAGAAATGCGGCGCAATTCTCAGCATTCCTTCGCGCAAAGATACGATAATGTTTTTTTCCGTCAATTTCTGAAAAATCTGTTCTGCCCGTTCCAGTTTTATCGTGATAATTCCTGCGCGCTGCGCATGCATTCGCGGGGTGACGATTTCAATACCTTCTGCATCGGCAAAATCAACAATGTCGTCGGTCAGCGAATGGAGATGTGATTGTATGTGATCGATGCCTGCTTCCAGCAACGTTGATGTCGATTCTCCCAGAGCGATGATGGCAAGATAATTTTGTATTCCGTTCTCATAGCGGCGAGCTGTATCATCAAAATCGATCCGATAGGTGAAGAAATTCCCGAAGAAATTTTTGTTGCTCATCCATCCTGCATGCCGTTGGTGGACACGGCTTTGCAGTTCCTCCGTGATGAAGACAAATCCAAGCCCCATCAATCCCATCAGCCACTTGTGGCCGCCGTTGGATAGGAAATCGATCTGCGCCTTTTTCACATCCAGCGGCGATGCGCCAAGCCCCTGAATCGCATCCACACAAAAAATAATGTTGTGTCGTTTGCACAATTCTCCGATCGCAGTCACATCGGCTTTAAATCCGGACAGAAACTGCACGAAACTGATCGAGAGGAGTTTTGTGCGCGGCGTGATCATCGCTTCAATATCCTCAACGAGAATTTCTCCGTTTCGGTTTTTCACAAAGTCGATCTCGACCCCTAAACGTTTCAAATTCAGGAATGGAACGACGTTCGCGGGGAATTCGACATCATTCAGCATAATTCTGTCGCCGGATTTCCAATCGATTCCGCTTGCGAGAATGTTCAATCCCTCGGTGGTGTTCGGAACAAAGCCGATGCGATCCGGAGCAGTGTTGATCAGCGTTGCCAGATTTTGTTTTGTGCGATCACACAATCTGCCGATTGACGGAAACACATCGATATCGCCGGCAGTACGGTTGAGCAGATGCGCATTGAGTGCTGCGTTTACCCGTGAAGACAGCGGGCTGATTGCTGCATGATTGAGCCAGATCTTGCCCGTCTGAAGATGAGGAAACCACGAGCGATATGTGGGGAGGTTTGATAGCATCACTTTTAATATAAAGACTGCTGAAAAGTGAAGCAAGTTTTGTATATTTGAAAAACTAATTCTCACAAAGTTGCCAAGCCTGCCTGCCGAAAGAACGAGTTCTTTCGTTCGGTAGGCAGGTCGCAAAAAATAATTTAGACATATTGACTTGGCGTCTTTGCACGTTGTTTGTGTCCCGTGCTTTTTTGCGGGATGGCTTTGCGAGAGACACAATGAAAGTTGCTTTAGTTCACGATTGGCTGACCGGAATGCGCGGCGGTGAAAAATGCCTCGAAGTACTCTGCGAGCTTTTCCCCGAGGCACCGATCTATACATTGCTCCACAATAAAGGAGCAATGAGTCCGTTGATCGAATCGAAGAGGATCGTGACATCATTCATTCAGCACTTGCCGGAAAAAGAAAAACGGTATCGGCAGTATCTTCCGTTATTTCCATTTGCTATCAGTCGATTTGATTTTTCGGAGTATGATGTTGTTATCTCCATCAGTCACGCTGTGGCAAAATCAATTCGAGTCAATAAGAACACGATCCACATTTCCTATTGTCTAACGCCGATGCGATATATTTGGGATATGTATGACGATTATTTCGGAAAAGGAAAAGCAAATTTTGTTACCCGCGCAGCGATGAAAATAATTGTACCCATGCTAAGGCGTTACGATGTTGCAACATCATCGCGGGTGAATTACTTCATCGCCATTTCTGATTTTGTGAAACAGCGCATCCAAAAAAATTACGGGCGAGATTCTGAAATTATTTTTCCGCCGGTGGATGTGGATCGGTTCGCTGCTTCGGAACAGAGCGATGACTTCTATTTAATCGTGAGTGCGCTTGTTCCGTATAAGCGTGTTGATCTTGCGGTTGAAGTGTTCAACGCAAACGGAAAACGGTTGATCGTAGCAGGAACAGGACCTGAAATGGAAAAATTAAAAGCGATGGCAAAACCGAACATCGAATTTCTCGGTTGGCGCAGTGATGAAGAACTTGCTCAACTCTATGCCGGATGCAAAGCACTTATCTTTCCGGGAGAGGAAGACTTCGGCATTGTTCCTCTCGAAGCAATGGCATGTGGAAAGCCGGTGATTGCGTACGGAAAAGGAGGAGCATTGGAAACGGTTGTTGACGGCAACACTGGAATTTTTTTTAATGAACAAACAATTTCTGCTCTTCAATCTGCGGTAGAAAAACTTCACTCCATTCAATTTCATCCTCAAGACATTCACAACCACTCACTGCAGTTTTCCCGCTACATCTACAAGCAAAAGATGAAGGATTTTATCGGCGAAAAAATCCGCCAACACATTCATGTTTCATAACTTACGGTGTATTTTCACCGAAAATTTGATTGACTCTCTGCCTCATTTTTCCTAAATTTATAGTCCAATTATTAGCAAGTCACACGCTTTGCAGGAGAGTTGATGCCACCCGAGCGCAATCATCACCGATCGAAAGATTCGTCGTTGCAGATTGTCGTGATTCCGCAAGGAGATGCCGGCTCAACGAAATCTTTCAAAGCCTCTGTAAAGACGATCGTGTTGGTGTGTGTGGGCATTGTAACGATTATTGCGGCGATGACGGTTGCGCTGATCGTATTCACACCAGCCGGGTTACTCCTTCCGATGTCAGAAGAACAATTGCGTCAGCGGTACGGCGCGGAATTGTTTGAAGTACAACAGCGATTGAACAGGGTTTCTTCGGAAGTACTCGTTCTTCGCGAATACAATAATAAATTACGCAAAGCATTAGGTCAGCCGGAATTGCAGATCGACAGCACACTCGATCTTTATTCTTCACATGTACTGTCGGCAGAACTTCCCCCGCGATCGGAGGTTGCAGACAGCCGGAGTGAAGCAAGTTTTTCACAATCTTCGCAGATTATTTCGTATCGGTCTGCGGTAGACATGAAAGAAGAGGTGATGTTCCGTGCGTCATTCCCGATCATTGCTCCGGCTGTAGGATACATCTCACGCAGGTTCGAATCTGAACGAGGGCATAACGGTATTGATTACGCTGGGAAATTGGGTTCGTTGATCGTTGCCGCGGCGGGCGGATATGTTGTGTTTGCGGGGTATTCGGTCGATGACGGATATACGGTGATACTCTCTCACGGCGGCGGTTATTTGACGGTATATAAACATAATCAAAATGTATTGACGTCAGTGGGAGATTTTGTGAATCGCGGAGAACCGATAGCACTGTTGGGAAACTCGGGACGGACAAGTTACGGTCCGCACTTGCATTTTGAATTGTGGAAAGATGGACAACCGAAAAATCCGAATGAATATCTAATAGCGAGTAAACTCTAATGGCTGAAAAAAACGGAATCAAAGAACTGAACCTCATCGGGGCGGGAACGACCGTTGAAGGAAAGATTCGAACGCAAGGAAGTATTCGTCTTGACGGAAAAATGACCGGCGAAATTCATGCCGCGGAAAATCTTGTTATTGGTCTTACCGGTGAGATTGAGGGGTCGGTGAATGGTCGCAATGTCTCGGTGGGCGGAAAAGTGCGTGGGAATATCACTGCAGTGGAAAAATTGGTGCTGGAAGGGAAATCAATCGTGCGGGGTGACATGCGTGCAACACGGCTGGTGATTGATGAAGGTGCAACGTTCGACGGCAAAGTGTCGATGACAGAGAACCGTCCGGGGTGATGAAGTCACAAATGGTCGTATCAGTATTCGGTTGAATGCGGTTCGGATTCTTCACCCATAGATTTCGGTAATGTTCAATAGTTTTGTAACGCCAAGATGGCGAGAAATGAGGTCGAGTGAGCGAAGAAAAAAAACTCGGCGAGATGTTGCAGTCAACAGCACCGTACCTTACGCTTGGAATTCAATTGGCGATTACCGTTGTCGTATTTTTCTTCATCGGCAGATTTGCCGATGATTATTTCGGAACGAAGCCGTGGCTGATGGTCGTGTCGATTTTTATGGGAAGTATCGGAGGATTGATTAAATTTTTTCGCACAGTCATTGATCTGAGTAAAAAAGAAGAGAATGAGCGGCACGGCAAAGTTTAGTCTTCAGTTTCCGAAACAGGTGGCAATCACACTGTTGGTAGTGAGTGTTCTCATATCATATCCGCTGTTCCGATATGCAAGCGAAGAAATTCTTCACGCTGTCGTTGGTGGTGTTGTGTTGAGTCTGGTCAATGTGCTGATGGGATATGCGGCGATCGAATATTCATTCGATAAATCATATACGCAGTTTATTCAAATAGTAATGGGCGGAATCGTCATCCGGTTGTTTGTGATGATCGGGTTACTGCTCCTGTTGGTGTTGGTCTTTCAGTTTCATGTTCTTGCCCTTGTCGGTTCGCTCTTCGCACTGTATGTGATCTTTCTTGCATTGGAAGTTTTGTACATTCACAACAAGTGGCAGAAAAAAATAGATATTCAAAATTTGTAACTACTCACCGCACCATTGTTATTATGGAGCATTTCGCTCGTTAAAGCAGAATTGTAAGGCGATTCTTTGAATCGCCTTAACGCGAATCGAAGATTCGCGTTACATTTTAAATTTTTTGCTGAGCAGTTACCAAAATTTGAAATAAAGGAATACAACGTTGCTCTCTTGGATTTTATTTTCGGGAAAAGAAGCGGTTAAACACGGCGTACCGGTCGATTCAACACATGCCATTGCCGATACAGCTGCGCACGCGGTGAGCGCCCACGGCGGAGAAGAGAATCTTTTTACTCAGCTTCTTCGCCATATTTACGACAGTAAATATCTGGAACTGCCCTTCTATCATAATCCCGATCCGACAAAACACGGATTAGAACTTCCGCAATTGTGGAAATTCCAAACCTTTATCGGTGAAGTTGATCTATCAATTACTAAGCACGTCGTCTTCTTGTGGCTTGCGGCATTGGCGTTATTCATCATTCTCACGATTGCTGCACGGAAAAATACAAAGAACAAAGTCCCCAAAGGATTCGGCAATCTGATCGAAGTATTTGTACTGTTTATTCGTGATGAGATCGTTGTTCCGAATATGGGCAAAGGCGGATTGAAGTATCTGCCGTACCTGCTCACCACATTTTTCTTTATTCTTGTGATGAACCTTCTCGGTTTGATCCCCTACGGCGCCTCCGCAACAGGTAACGTCAGTGTTACCGCGGGGTTGGCGATCATCGCATTCATCATGATCCAATTCTCGGCGATCCGTGCCCAGGGTTTCGGTCATTATCTCGCGCATCTGACCGGCGGCGTTCACTGGCTGCTGTGGCCGATCATGATCCCGATTGAAGTGCTCGGATTGTTCACAAAGCCGTTTGCTCTCTGCATTCGTCTTTTTGCGAACATGACGGGAGGACACATCGTTATCCTTGCCCTCATCGGTCTGATCTTTGTTTTCAAATCTCTCGCGGTGGCTCCGGTTTCCGTCGGTTTTGCGCTTGGGATTTACATGTTGGAATTGTTTGTCGCATTCCTGCAGGCGTACATCTTCACGATGTTGACGTCACTTTTTATGGGATTGGGAATGCAAACAGAGGGACATAGCGAAGCCGGTCACGGACATTAAATTGTCATCCCTTAAAAAGTAGGAAACCTTGTCAAGGTTTATTGATGAGCAACGAAAAGTGTTCAAAATTTTATAAATCTATTAACATAACCTTGACAAGGTTTTGCGGATGAAGACTTTTTAAGGATCGAATAAATAGAAATCCTTGTCAATGTTTGAAACATTGACAAGGATAAAACCAAATTTTTTTTCAATTAACTATAAACACACACATCCAACTCATCTTTACATAGGAGAACAGTATAATGGAATCACTCGGTCTTGGTTACTTAGCAGCAGGAATCGGTGCAGGCATAACGATCATCGGCGCAGGCCTCGGCATCGGGAAACTTGCCGCGGCAGCAATGGAAGCAAGCGGTCGTCAGCCGGAAGTTGCCGGTCAAGTTCGTACATCAATGTTGATCGCAGCAGCGCTCATCGAAGGCGCAACATTCTTCTCGCTCGCGATCTGCATCATTCTTGCAACCAAGTAAAGATTCACGGTGTCATTGCGAGGAGTCCCGTAGGGGACGACGAAGCAATCCTCTGATAAGAGAAGATTGCTTCGGCACAAAACGCCTCGCAATGACAACGTAAACAAGTTTTCATAGTAGAGAGAATTCTATGTTAGATATAAATCCCGGTTTAATTATTTGGACGATCATCACGTTTCTGTTGTTGTTGGTCGTGCTCAGCAAGTTTGCATGGAAGCCGCTGCTTCACGCGCTTCAATCGCGCGAACAAGAGATCGCGGATGCGCTGAAACAGGCAGAGCAAGCGAAAAAAGATACCGAACGGATGATCCAGGAGAATAAACTTGCAATGGCAAAAGCGAGCAGTGAGACCGCCCGTTTGATCGCCGAAAGCCGTGCCGTTGCAGAACAATTAAAAAGCGATATTATTGCCAAAGCGAACGAGAATGCGAAACGATTGCTGGAACACGCAAAAGATGAAATTGTTCGCGAAAAAGAGACGGCGATGACACAACTGCGCAATGAAGTTGCCGACCTCTCCATCTCCGTTGCCGAAAAGATCCTTGATGAATCGCTCGACAGTGCAAAACAAAAGAAGATAGTCGATAAAGTTATTCAACAAATGCAAAACAATTAATGAATCGGCAAGATGTCTGACATCTTGCTGAAAGAATGCAACAATAATTTTTAAACGATATAATCCATCTGAAAAGATGTCTGACATCTTCTTATAAATAAAAAATGAGCAACTTACGAGTAGCCAATCGTTATGCCTCGGCGCTGATGGCATTGACCAACGAACAGAAAAAACGCAATGCGATCGCCGATGATCTTCTGATGGTAAAGACACTCATCGATTCATCCCGTGAATTGCGGCGAGCGCTCTCCAGTCCGATCATCAATAAGGACAAGAAGAAAGCCATCCTCCGAGGGGTGTTTCATAAGAAGGTCGGCGAGTTGGTGCAAAAGTATATGGACGCCGTTGTTGACAAAGGGCGCGAGGATATTCTGCACGACATTCTGACGCAGTATTTTATTTTGCGTGATGAAGAACTTGGCATTGTGCGCGTGAACGTCAAAACAAGCGTTGAGTTCTCATCGAAACAGGAGAAAGACCTGCAAAAGCAGTTGGAAGTGATGACGAAGAAAAAAGTGGAAGTGACGTTCAGCGTCGATAATTTTTTAAAAGGCGGTTTTGTTGCGCGCGTGGGAGACACTGTGCTGGACGGCAGTATCAAACGCCAGCTGGAGATTTTAAAGAGAAAATTAAAAGAAGGTTCGTTCAATAATTAAATCCGAATCTCTAAATCCTAAACCATAAACTTTCCGGCTGCCGTTTAGAATTTAAAAATTAGTATTTAGTTGATCCTTAAAAAGTCTTCATCAGCACAACCTTGTCAAGGTTATGTAATTAGATCTGTAAAATTTGGACGTTGTTTCGTTGTTGATCAATAAACCTTGACAAGGTTTCTTACTTTTTAAGGGACGACTA
>Ga0209516_1000153_pt1 | contig 18456 bp, 16 predicted proteins | sample Napbiome12C3dose_FD_187716 | JGI IMG/M metagenome (GOLD analysis project Ga0209516, IMG submission 187716) | Groundwater microbial communities from S. Glens Falls, New York, USA - Naphthalene biodegradation metagenome 12C3dose (SPAdes) (version 2) ... | reverse complement strand
GCGCGGGCATGTCCAGCCCAGGGAGGTGGGTGGCCGATGCGGCGAGGTAAAGGAGGAATGGCTGGCGCAGCCAGCCAGGGGGACACGAGCGGCGTCGGCCACCCGCCTCCCTGGGCGCGCGCCGACCTCAATCACACTTTGTTTGTCTCGTAGCGAATGCAAGGCGCACAGTGCGATACCCACTGAAATAGACGCTGCTTGTTCATGCAATTGCCTTGATCCATCGGCCGGCGGACCGTGCCTTATGCCTTCAGTCACAACACCCGCACCCAGCTCAAGCAGGTCTTCGATGCGATTCGCGAGTTGATGATTCCGCCCGATCCACCGAAGCGGCCCATCGGCTTCGTGACGCCCAGGGGAAAGTAGTCGCGGGTGTCGTCGTGCCTGCTAGTGTGACCACGTTAAGTTCTAAGGCGCGGTAACCTGCCATGCCGTTCGTGTGATGAGCATAGGTGGCGTGTTCGCCGCGGTGGTACGGATTCCGGGTGCGCCGGAACTGCTCTGAATCAAGGTCGACGCCCGGTTGGTCAGTACAATCGACGCCATGATCCGTTTGCCGAAATTCGTTGCGCTGGGTGCGCGGGGCCGCGTCGCAGTGGGCCACACGTTGGCGCTGGACTGACCCTTTATGTTCCGAATCTCCCAATTCATGCGCGAACTGGCGCACCCCACCGCGCCGGGGCCGCGGCGCAATCCGCCGGGGCCGGTGGTGATCTGGAATCTGGTGCGCCGCTGCAACCTCACCTGCAAGCACTGCTATTCGATTTCCGCCGACAAGGACTTTGCCGGCGAGCTGGCCACGCCCGAGGTCTTCCGCGTCATGGAAGAGCTGCGCGCGTTTCGGGTGCCGGCGCTGATACTTTCGGGCGGCGAACCGCTTTTGCGTGCCGACATCTTCGATATCGCGCGGCAGGCCAAGGCGCTGGGCTTCTACACCGCGCTGTCGTCCAACGGCACGCTGATCGATGCGGCCATGACCGCACGCATCGCCGCCGCCGGCTTCGATTACGTCGGCGTCAGTCTCGACGGCATGGCCGATGCCCACGACCGTTTTCGCCGCATGGACGGGGCTTTCGAGCGCTCGCTGGCCGGCATTCGCCTGTGCAGGGACGCCGGTCTCAAGGTCGGCGTGCGCTTCACGCTGGCGCGCGAAAACTTCGGCGACCTGCCGGCCCTGCTCGAACTCGTCGAGGCCGAAGGCATAGACCGCTTCTACTTTTCGCACCTCAACTATGCCGGGCGCGGCAACAAGAACCGCAAGGACGATGCCGGCCACCGCATGACGCGTGCCGCCATGGACCTCTTGTTCGACACTTGCTGGCGCCACGAACAGCAAGGGCTGGAGAAGGAATACACCTCCGGCAACAACGACGCCGACGGCGTGTACCTGCTGCACTGGGTGCGCGCCCGCTTTCCCGAGCGCGCGGCGCACATGCGCGCCAAGCTGGCCCAATGGGGCGGCAATTCGAGCGGCGTGAATGTGGCCAACATCGACAACCTCGGTAACGTGCACCCGGACACCATGTGGTGGCACCACACGCTGGGCAACGTGCGCACGCGCTCGTTTGCCGACATCTGGCAGGACGTTTCCGATCCGCTGATGGCCGGCCTGAAGCGCGTGCCGCGCCAGGTGGGCGGACGCTGCGGCACGTGCCGCCATTTCGACATCTGCGGCGGCAACACGCGCGTGCGTGCGCAGCAACTCACCGGCAACCCCTGGGCGGAAGATCCGGGCTGCTATCTCACCGACGAAGAAATCGACCTGGAGCTGCCATGCGCCGCCTGATCGTCCTGCTTGCCGGCCTGCTTTGGGGCCTCTCTGCTGCCGCCGCCGACCCGGCGGCGCTTTATCGCGAGCACTGCGCGGCCTGCCACGGTCCCGACCGGCTCGGCCTTACCGGCTCGGCGCTGCTGCCCGAAAGTCTGGCCCGGCTGAAGAAAGCCGAGGCGGCAAAGACCCTGCGCGAGGGCCGCGCCGCGACGCAGATGCAAGGCTTCGCCGACAAGCTTGGCGCGGCCGATATCGATGCCCTGGTGCAACTGATCTACACGCCGGTGGAGCCGCGGCCGACGTGGAGCGATGCGCAGATCAAGGCCTCGCGTCTCGCGCCGCCAGAGGCCGCCAGCCTGCCGGCCCGGCCGGCGCCGGTGTTTGCCGGCGTCGACATGATGAATTTGTTCGTCGTGGTGGAAACCGGCGACCACCACGTGACCATTCTCGACGGCGACAAGCTCGAACCCATCCACCGCTTCCCCACGCGCTTTGCGCTGCACGGCGGACCGAAGTTCACGCCCGACGGCCGCTATGTCTTCTTCGCCTCGCGCGACGGCTGGATCACCAAGTACGACATCTGGAATCTTGCGGTGGTGGCCGAAGTTCGCGCCGGCATCAACACCCGCAACGTCGCCGTTTCCGGCGACGGCAAGTTCGTGGCGGTGGCCAACTATCTGCCGCATACCCTGGTGCTGCTGGATGCCGACCTCAAACTGCTCAAGGTGCTCGACGTCAAGAGCGCCGACGGCTCGGAGTCGTCGCGCGTTTCGGCGGTGTACGACGCCGCGCCACGCCAGAGCTTTGTCGCTGCCTTGAAAGACGTGCCCGAGGTCTGGGAAATCAGCTACGACAAAGCCGCCGAAGACATTCCGCAGGGCTTCATCCACGACTTCCAGTTCAAGGAAGGCGTTTTCCTGCCCGGCTTTCTCAACCCGCGCCGCATCAAGGTTTCCGAGGTTCTCGACGACTTCTTTTTCACCCAGGATTACCGCGAGCTGATCGGTGCCTCACGTGGCAACAGCGGCGAAGCGGGCCGCGGCCAGGTCATCAACCTCAACGCGCGCCGCAAGGTGGCCGACCTCGCGCTGCCGGGCATGCCGCACCTCGGCTCGGGTATCACCTGGGAATGGCAGGGCAAGCCGGTGATGGCTTCGCCCAACCTCAAGGAAGGCGTGGTCAGCGTCATCGACATGCAGAGCTGGAAAACCGTCAAGGCGATTCCCACGCTCGGCCCCGGCTTCTTCATGCGCAGCCATGAAAATACGCCCTACGCCTGGACCGACTCGATGATGAGCAAGGGCAAAGACACGCTCCAGATCATCGACAAGCGCACGCTGGAGAAGGTGGCCGAAGTGAAGACCGATCCGGGCAAGACGCTGGCCCACGTCGAATTCACGCGCGACGGCAAGTACGTGCTGGCGAGCCTGTGGGAGCGCAAGGCCGACGGCGGCGCGCTGATCGTCTTCGACGCCGCCACCTTCAAGGAAGTGAAGCGCATCCCCATGGACAAGCCGGTGGGGAAGTACAACCTCTACAACAAGATCACGCGCTCGGAAGGCACCAGCCACTAAGCCGGGGAAAACGTTCACCACGGATTCCGAACGTCCTCCTAGGTTTGTGCTGACGCCGTGTTGCCATGGGGCGGCGGGTCGTCGCCCCCGCGTGCGGCAGCCATACGCCAGCACAGCGCTGTTGCCCTCCCGACCCACACTTTTCGTTCGCGCCCCGAGCGGACTCCGCTTTGCGGCGAGCGTCGATTCGGCGTATCGTCCGGGATCATCACGATTTCGGCTATCATATTACTTTGGTAGTACGAGGAGAACGACATTTCCCCAAGAGCACCTGCCGATCTGATCTGCGCATTGATCGGCCTTTCCTTGACGGGGAGCGCCATCGCGCAGATGGCGGAAGAGGAGGATCTGGCGCTGGCCTACGGCGACAAGTCCTTCGTCACCATCGCCACCGGCGCGCGCGTGCCCGTGACCCGTGCCCCGGCGGTGGCTACCGTGATTACCGCCGAGGACATCAAGGCCCTTGGCGCCACCGATCTCGACGAGGTGCTGGAAACGGTGCCCGGACTTCACGTTGCGCGCGGCACCCAAGCCAACATGTCGGTCTATGTGATTCGCGGCGTGCATCGCGACGCCAATCCCCAGGTGCTGATGCTGGTGAATGGCATTCCCGTTACCATGGCCTACCATGGCAATCGTGGTGACGGCTGGGGCGGAATGCCGCTGGAGAACGTGGCGCGTATTGAAGTCATCCGTGGTCCCGGTTCGGCGCTTTATGGCGCCGAAGCCTTTACCGGCGTCATCAACATCACCACCAAGAGCGCCGCCGAGATCGGCGGCACGCAGTTCGGCGTGCGCGCCGGTTCCTTCGCCAGCAGCGATGCCTGGGCCTTGCACGGCGGCAGCTTGGGCGCGGTGGACGTTGCAGCCTATTTGCGCGTCGGCACCACCGCCGGGGCGAAACGCATCGTCACTGCCGATGCGGCTACCCCCTTCGGCCCCGGGGTGTCGCGGGCGCCCGGACCGATGAACATCCAGCGCGACGCCATCGATGGCACGCTCGACCTTTCCTACGAAAAATGGCAGTTGCGGGTCGGCTACAAGGAGCGCGATCATGTCGGTTCCGGCACTGGCATCGCCTCCGCCCTCGACCCGACCGGCTACAGCAGCAGCGAGCGCCTGACTTCGGACATCACTTATCGGAATACCACCTTCGCCAGGAACTGGGACGTAAGCGTGCAGGCGAGCTACATGCACTACAAGGAGTTTTCCGATCTCGTCTTGTTCCCACCCGGCACCAATCTGGGCGGCGGCGCTTTCGTCGACGGCATGATCGGCAATCCTTACAAGTGGGAGCGGCATGGTCGCTTCAACGCCTCGGCCTTCTACACCGGCTTCGAACGGCACCGCATCCGCTTCGGTGCCGGTGCGGCCAAGGACGAGATTTACAAGACTCGCGAAACCAAGAACTTCAACCCCAACTTCAGTCGCATCGGAACGGGTTCGATTGCCGACATTACCGACGTTTCCGATACCGTGCCCTTCATGCGGCCGCATTCGCGCCTGGGGCGCTTCTGGTTTGCGCAGGACGAATGGGGTTTTGCCAAAGATTGGACGCTGACTGCCGGTCTGCGTCGCGATCACTATTCCGATGTCGGCCAGACCACCAACCCCCGTCTGGCCCTGGTTTGGGAGGCCGCTTACGACCTCACGGCCAAGCTGCTTTACGGAACCGCCTTTCGCGCGCCCTCGTTCGTCGAGCTCTACGTCATCAACAATCCGGTACAGGTCGGTACGCCCAACCTTACGCCGGAAAAGATGAAGACGGTGGAAGCAGCGCTCTCCTGGCAGGCGGCGCCGAGATTGCACATGGGCGTCAACGTCTTCCGCTATCAGATGCGCGACATCATTCAACTGGTCGGCACCACATTCCAGAATGCCGGCCAGCAGACCGGCAAGGGCATGGAGTTGGAAGCCGCCTGGGATGCGGCGCGGGACTGGCGTCTTTCCGGCAACTACAGCTACCAGCGCTCACTCGACGTGGCGGCGCAGCAGGACGCCGGGATGGCGCCGCACAGCCGCATCTATCTGCGCGCCGATTGGCGCTTTGCGCCCGGCTGGGCGGCGAATGCCCAGGTCAATGCGGTGGGCGAACAGTTACGGGCACCGGGGGATACTCGCTCGGTCCTGCGTGGCTACAACACCGTCGACCTCGCTTTGCGCAAAGGCAATGGCGCGAAGGGTTGGGAATTCTCGGTCGCGCTGCGCAACCTCTTCAACGCCGACGTGCGCGAGCCGAGTCCGGTCAACACGATTCCCAACGATTTTCCGCAGCCGGGCCGCTCCCTCTATCTTCAGACGACTTATTCGCTTTGAATCGGCGCATTTTCGGCGAAGCGAAGCCGACGGCGTGTGATTTCGAAGGCGGCAGCCGGCGTATGACTGACGTGTCAAGCCATCTGCGCGCCCAGAATTCCTAAACTAATCAGTGTTACCGGAATGCCGGTGCGGGCATGTCGCCGCCAACCAATTTGGATACCTTGACGAGCGGCAGCGTCGACCACGATGATGTTGGCGATGCTGCCTACAACGAACAGATTGCCTGCAAAAGTGCTTACCAATGCGAGCATCGGTCCGTTACTGGTCTGTTCGGCGAACGGCAAAAGCAACATCACTGCGGGGACATTGGAAATCACGTTTGAAAGAACTAGAGCAGCACCAAACAATGCGTGGTTCTGGAGAAGATCAATACCAACCGAAGACAGTTTTGTCACCACCAATTCAGCAACTCCTGTGCTTTGAAGAGCGTGATTGACGATAAAGAGGCCAACAAACAACACAAGAAGTTGCCAGTCCACCAATCCCAGCATCATTCGCGAATGCAGGCGGCGGCTCATTAGCAGAATCCCGGCGGCCGTCAGCGTAAGTTGCTCGCGAGGCACTGCCGTAAATAGAAATGAAACGAGCAGTGCGCAGACTACCGCCAGCCCTTTTGCGGTCTGCCAACGATCACTGGCGTCGCTACTTCGGAGCGATTCTTGATTGATTACGATGTTCGGTACATCTGCCTGGAACCACTTGCCCCTTGTTTGCCAGGCAATCAATGCCCAGGTTGCGCATAGCCCGAGTGTCACGGGTACGATCGCTTCGCCCAGGTATCCCGAAAAAGACAATTGAAGCGTTTGCCCGATCAGCATGTTCTGTGGGTTGCCGATCAACGTTGCTGCTGAGCCAATATTTGACGCGCAGGCAAGTGCCAGGAGGAAAGGCGTTGGATCAAGGCGCCGCTCCTGGCACGCTTTGATCAAGACCGGGGCGCACGCAAAACAGACGATGTCGTTGCTGAATATTGCCGAGAGTGTCGCGACCGCCAGGGTCAAGGCAGCGAGAAGACCGGGCGGTGATAGCGGAAGGTTCGCAACCTTTGTCGTGATCCAGTCATAAAAACCTCCCATCCTCATTTGGGCCGAAAGCACCATCAGTGAGAACAGAAGAATCATCGTCGGCAAATGAACCGATTTGACGGCATCTTCCAACGAGATGGCGTCGAGACTGATCATCGCGATTGCACCAAGCAGCGCAATCCCGGTGCGATCCACCTTCAGAAAAGGAAGTCCGCCAAGGATCATCCCAAGATAGACCAACAGAAATATCGCTACGACCAAGGGTGTCATAACAGCCGCGCGGACCGAACGGCGACCGACAGGTTCAAGCGGCGATCCGTTCGACGCGCGCGATGCGCTGGTCGGCGCAGGCGGCGAACAGCCGCGCCACCGGGCCGTGGCCGGGGATCACCGTCAGCGGTGCGATTTCGGCCAGCGGTGCCAGCACGAAGGCGCGCTCATGCATGCGCGGATGGGGCAGGGTCAGCGTCGCGGTCGTGAGGACGGCGTCGGCGTGCAGCAGCAGGTCGAGATCGAGCGTGCGCGGCGCATTCTTCACGCTGCGCTGGCGACCAAAGTTCGCTTCGATGGCAAAGAGCTGATCGAGCAGCGCCTGCGGTGCGAGCTGGGTTCTCAGCGCCACCACCGCGTTGATGAAATCCGGCTGGTTCTTCAAGCCGACGGGCGCGGTGCAGTAGAGCGAGGAGGTGGCGATGCGCGCCGACGCCGGCAGGGCATCGAGTGCGGCGAGGGCGGCCTTGATGGTGACGACCGGATCGCCGAGGTTGGCGCCGAGCGCCACGTAGGCCAGAGTCACGCAGCGCTCTCCGGCGCGCCACCCTCCGCGGCCTTGCGTCCGCGTCCGCGGCTGCGGCGCCGCTTCTTGTCGGTGTTGGGCAGCAGCATGGCCTCGCGCCCTTCATGGTCGACGCGCTGGAACTCGGTCCACCAGTCGGCGAGTTCCTGCGGCACTTCGCCGCTCTCGGCGCGCAGCAGCAAAAAGTCGTAAGCGGCGCGGAAGCGCGGCTGCTCTATCATGCGCAGCGGCGTTTTGCCGGAGCGCTTGTCGAAGCGCGGTTGCAACAGCCAGGTATCCTTGATGTCGCCGACGATGCGGCGCGTGATGGCGAGCTTTTCGGCCTGCTGGTCGAGCACGTCGTCCATCGCTGCGAACAGCGCCGGGATCGGCAGTTCCTGAGCGGCCTTGCGTTTTTCCCAGGTCGCCAGCACCTCGTGCCACAGTAGCGTGGCAAACAGAAAGCTCGGCGAGGTCGGCTTGCCGGCGCGTACGCGGGCATCGGTACTGGCGAGCGCGAGCATGACGAACTTTTCGCCCATCGGCTGATCCAGAATCACGTCCAGGAGCGGTAGCAGGCCGTGGTGCAGGCCCTCGCTGCGCAGGCGATGGAGCGACTCGACGGCGTGGCCCGAGAACAGCAGCTTCAGCATCTCGTCGAACAGCCGCGCCGGCGGCACGTTCTCGATCAGCGCCGCCATCTCCTTGATCGGCGCACTCACGGCGGGGTCCAGCGTCAGGCCGAGCTTGGCCGAGAGGCGCACTGCGCGCAGCATGCGCACCGGGTCTTCGCGGAACCGCGAGCGCGGTTCGCCTATCATGCGCATGGTCTTTTTCTTGAGGTCGTCGACACCCTTGTGGTAGTCGTGCACGATCTCGGTGACGGGGTCGTAGTAGAGCGCGTTCACGGTGAAATCGCGCCGCGCCGCGTCTTCCTCCATCGTGCCCCAGATGTTGTCGCGCAGCACGCGGCCGTGCTCGTCCTTGAGCGTGTTTTCGTCGTGGGCGGCGCGGAAGGTCGACACCTCCAGCGTTTCGGGCCCCATCATCACATGCACGATCTGGAAGCGCCGGCCGATGATGCGCGAGCGGCGAAACAGCGCGCGCACCTGGTCCGGCGTGGCGTTGGTGGCGACGTCGAAATCCTTGGGCTCGATGCCGGCGATCAGGTCGCGCACCGCGCCGCCGACGATATAGGCGCCATGCCCGGCGCCTTGCAGCGTCTCGCAGACGCGCCGCGCGCCCGACGGCACCAGCGCCCGGTCGATGCCGTGGCGGGCATGGGGAATCGTCGCCGGCTTGTGCCGGCTCGGGGCATCGCGCCGGAACACGCGGCGCAGCAGCTTGCGGATCATCGGAGGGCTTGGGCGGAAAAGGCGCTAATGATACCGGAAGTGCCAGGGCAGACGGGGTTTGTGCGATGATGCGGCACTTACGCGACTGACATCTAAAGGCATGGCGCAGCCCGAACAACAGGCACGGGATGATCTTGACAAACTGCTGACCGTGGCGGGCTGGCGCGTGTTCGACATCGATCAGATCAATGTTTACCCTATGTTGTAGAGTTCATTTCAATGCAAACGTGATGATGGCTGAAAAGTTGCCGCCCCATTTTGTCGAACTTGTCCAAGACGCTCTGCTCAAGTCGTACTGGCGTCGCAAGGCATTTAGATTCTTGGTTCTTCAATGTCTAGGGGAATTGCCGGAGTTGATCTCGCGGTTGCGTCAGCATGCTTCACAGACAAGCGAAGCGTATCTACCAGCATCGCAGTTGTCTCGTTAGCATGCCCGTCCCCAACCCCGTCCGCCTGTTCCACATCACGGCCATCGCCAACCTCCCGGCGATCTGTGCGGCTGGCGCCTTGCTGTCGAAGAACGCCGGGGCGGCGGCGGGGATCGATTATCAAAATATCGCCCACCAGGGCGCGCAAGGCGCTCGCGCCGCGAGGGCCGTGCCAAATCGGCCGGGCGGCGTGGTGCACGATTACGTGCCGTTCTATTTCGCGCCGCGTTCGCCAATGCTGTTTGCGATCAATGGCGGGCGGGTTGCCAATTGCCAGTGGCGCCAAGGCGATATCGTTCATTTGGAGACTACGGTGGATCGCGTGGTTGCCGGGGATATGCCATTCGTTTTCTACGACCGGAATGCGACACTGGCCTTCGCGCGATCATTCACCGATCTGGCCCGGTTGGACGCGGTCGCGTGGGATTTGCTGACGGAGCATCCGACGTTGGATGGCTTTTGCGCATACTGGCTCAACAAGCACAGCGTGGAGCGCTATGCAGATCGTATGGAGCGCCGGCAGGCCGAGTTTCTGTTGCATGATCGGGTGCCGTTGGGAAAATTTGTCCGAATCGGCGTTATAGACGAAAATCGCGCCGCTAACGTGCGCACCATTCTGGCGGCGGCCGGCGTAAACTTGCCGGTGGAAGCGAAACCGGAGTGGTATTTCTAGATATGAGTGTTACCCTGACCCGCGGTGATTTGTTGAAGCAGGACGATGTGGACGCCATCGTCAATACGGTGAATTGCGTCGGCATCATGGGCAAAGGTATCGCGCTCCAGTTTCGCAACAAGTGGCCGGAGAATTTCCGCGCCTACGAGGCGGCTTGCAAGGCGAAACAGGTGCGTCCCGGCCGGATGTTCCTGTTCGACTCCGGCGCTCTCGTGAAGCCGAATTTCATCATCAATTTCCCGACCAAGGACCACTGGCGCGGCAAGTCGCGCATCGAATTCGTTCGTGATGGCCTGCAAGATATGGTCGCGCAAGTGCGCCGCCTCAAAATTCGCTCCGTCGCCATCCCGCCCTTGGGCTGCGGCAACGGTGGCCTCGACTGGGCGGATGTCAAGCCGCTGATCGAAGCCGCTTTCGCGGAGTTGCCCGAGGTCGAGGTTCGCCTGTTCCCGCCGGACGGCGCGCCCGACGCGAAGAGCATGGAAGTGCGGACTGAGCGACCGCGCATGACGCCGGGTCGTGCTGCCATCCTCAAGGTGTTGGATACCTACCGCGCGCTCGGTTACGGTTTGTCGAAGATCGAGGTGCAGAAGCTCGCTTATTTCCTGCAAGAAGCAGGTGAGGCGCTGAATCTGCCGTTCGAGAAGCACGCTTACGGGCCGTACTCCGATACATTGCGTCATGTGCTCAACCGGATGGAAGGCCATTTCATTCGTGGTCTCGGCGACGGTGTCGTGGACGCCGAGATCGAGCCGGTACCTGAAGCCATGGCCGAAGCCGATGCCTTCGTCGACTCGCAAGGGCATGAGGCGCTGGCGGAGCGGGTGCAGCGCGTGGGTGAGCTGATCGACGGTTTCCAGTCCCCCTACGGCATGGAGTTGCTCGCCACCGTACATTGGGTTGCCAAGCGCGAAGGGGCGGCCACGCAAGAGCAAGTGCTTGCCGCTGTGCGTTCCTGGAACGACCGTAAGCGCTCCCTGATGACCCCCGAACATGTGGCGGCGGCGTGGGGGCGACTGGATCAAGCAGGTTGGCTGCATTAAGCCGGAAGATTTGGTCCTGCCAGCGCCGACTTTCTCATTTCGCGAAATGCGAAAACATTTTGTAACTAATTGGTTTAGCGTCAGTTCTGATCGTCATTCGCCATTTGAAAATGGCGAATGACGGGTCTGCCGGTGCCCGCAGTGACTGCGCAGGAAATTGTTGACGACCTGGAGTACGTGCTGCTGCAGTTCCGCGAAGTGCTTGCCGACCTTGGCGAAGAATCTAGCGCAAACTGATCACCGGCCACCCCGCCGCACGCGCATGCGCACGTAGCGTGTCGTCCGGATCGACCGCCAACGGGTTCGTCACCTTTGCCATCAGCGGCAGGTCGTTGTGCGAGTCGCTGTAGAACCAGCTTTCCTCGAACGATCCCCACCAGTAGCCCAGCGCTTCGAGCCAGGCGTCGACGCGCTCGATCTTGCCTTCCTTGAACGCTGGGGTGCCGCGCGGCTGGCCGGTGAAGCGCGCGCCGTCCCAGGCCGGAACGGTGGCGATCAGGTGCGGGATGCCGAATTCGCGGGCGATGGGGCCGGTGACGAAGCTGTTGGTGGCGGTGACGATGGCGACCAGCGCGTCGTCGTCGAGGTGGCGCTGCACCAGCGCGCGGGCCGGCACGCCGATGATGGGCAGGATACGCGTGGCGACGAATTCATCGCGCCAGGCGTCGAGTTCCGGGCGCGTGTGGCGGGCCAAGGGGGCCAACTGAAAGTCGAGAAAGGCATGGATGTCGAGCGTGCCGGCCTTGTAGTGCTGGTAGAACTCGACGTTTTTCGCTTCATGCACTTCGCGGTCGAGCACGCCTTTGGCGATGAGGAATTGCGCCCACTCGAAGTCGGAGTCGCCGGCGAGAAGCGTGTTATCCAGGTCGAAGAGGACGAGTTTCATAGGTTGTCGTTATCCGTTTGCAATTGCATGACTTCCTTGAGCAGCGGCAGCGTGGCCGGCCTTTGCTGTTGGAGGGAGGCGCGGTCGAGACCGTCGAGAACGGCCATCAGCGCGGGCAGGTCGCGGCGGCCGTGGCGCATCAGGTATTGGAGCAGGGCGTCGTCCAGCCGCATGCCGCGCAGTTGGGCGTGACGGCGCAGGGCGTCGGTCTTCTCTTCGTCGGAGAGCGGTTTGACTTCGTAGATCAGCGACTGGCCGATGCGGGTGCGCAGGTCTTCGCGCAGTTCGAGATGCAAGGGCGGCACCGGGCCGGAAAGCAGCAGCGCCAGGCCGACGAGCCGCGCCGAGTTGAAGCTGCGGAACAGGGCGATCTGGGCTTCGGCGGAGAGTTCGTTGACGTCGTCGACGACCAGCAGTCCGCCGGGTGCCGCGGGCAAGTCGGCGCCGGCCTCGCTGCCGGCAACGACTTGTGCCGGCCGGCGCGCCTCGGCCGCGAGAGCGGCAGCGTTGAGCAGGTGCGAACGGCCGCTGCCGGAGGTGCCCCAGACATAGATCATGTCGAAGCAGCCGGGATCGGCGAGCGTGCGCAGACGGTTGACCAGTTCGCCGTTGATGCCGGCGACGAAGTTGTCGAACGTGGGAATCTGGTCGGGCTTGAGGTCGAGCAACAGTTGGGTCATGCTGCCGCCTCCGAGCCGAGCATCGGAGTCGTAGCGCTGCGGCGTCGGCGGCCGGCCGCGTTCGCTGCGCTCATGGGTCCCCCTCCGCCGCTCATGCGTCCCCCTGGTAGAAGCGGCTGCCGAGGTAGAGCGCGCGCACTTCGCGCAGGCCCACCAGCAGTGCGGCAGAGGCCGGCAGGGCGAGCAGCACGCCGACGAAGCCGAATATCTGGCCGAAGGCCATGAGGGCGAAGATCACCGCCAGCGGATGCAGGCCGATGCGTTCGCCGACGAGGAAGGGCGTGAGCAGAAAGCTTTCGAGCACCTGGCCGATGCCGTACACGACGAGTACGGCGATGATGGGGGTGAGCCCCTGAAACTCCAGTGCGGCGACCAGCAGCGCGAGTATCAGGCCCAGCGCGAAGCCGATGTACGGGATGAAAATCAGGAGGCCGGTGAGCAGGCCCACCGACAGCGCCGACGGCAGCCCGGCGAACCATAGCGCGAGGCTGTAGTAGGCGGCCAGGATCAGCATCACGATGATCTGGCCGCGCAGAAACTCGGCAAGCACCGCGTCGATCTCGGTGGCCATGCGCAGGGTCTGGGCATGCCAGGCGCGCGGGATGGCGTTTTCGAGGCGGACGAGAATGCGGTGCCAGTCCATCAGCAGGTAGAACATCACTACCGGCGTCAGCAGCAGCGTGGCGACGATGCCGAACAGCGCGACGCCGCCGATCCTGAGCGACTCGAACAGCTTTTGCGCGAGGGCCTGGATGCCGTCCTGGTTTTGGGACATCACCCGGCCGACGAACTCGGCATCGAGCTTGATGCGTATGCCGTAATGGTCGCGTAGCCACGGCAGCAGTTTTTCGTTGGCCAGCGCGAGGCCTTCGGGCAGGCGTTCGGAGACGATGCGCGCCTCGTCGATCAGGAGCGGCAGCAGGATCAGCACCAGCGCGGCGACGATTGCGCCTATCAGCAGCAGGACGGCCAGCACGCCGGCGAGGCGCGGCAGCCCGAGCCGCTGCCCGCGATCGACCAGCGGATTGCAGATGTAGGCGAGGATCGCCGCGAGGAAGAAGGGCGACAGAATCGGACTCAGCTTGGCCAGCAGCCATAGGGCCAGCAGGCCGGCGCCGATCCAGAGCGCCCTTTGCATGCGGTCTTGGGGGATCATTTCCGGTAAAATCCGGTGGTAGCCGAGAAGGCGCAACTTTACCATTCCGCCGGGAATCCAGCCGTGTCCAACAGCCCCAATTTGACTTACCGCGATGCCGGCGTCGATATCGATGCCGGCGATGCCCTCGTCGAGCGCATCAAGCCCGCCGCCAAACGCACCATGCGCCCCGAGGTTCTCGGCGGCATCGGCGGCTTCGGCGCGCTGTTCGAAATCTCGAAGAAGTTCAAGGAGCCGGTGCTGGTCTCCGGCACCGACGGCGTCGGCACCAAGCTGAAGCTCGCCTTCCACCTGAACAAGCACGATACCGTCGGCCAGGACCTCGTCGCCATGAGCGTGAACGATATCCTCGTGCAAGGCGCCGAACCCTTGTTCTTCCTCGACTACTTCGCCTGCGGCAAACTCGACGTCGACACCGCCGCCACTGTGGTCGAAGGCATCGCCCGCGGTTGCGAACTCGCCGGCTGCGCGCTGATCGGTGGCGAAACCGCCGAGATGCCGAGCATGTATCCGGACGGCGAATACGACCTTGCCGGCTTCGCCGTCGGTGCGGTCGAGAAGTCGCAAATCATCACCGGCCAGACCATTGTCCCCGGCGACGCCGTGCTGGGCCTGGCTTCCAGCGGCGCGCATTCCAACGGCTATTCGCTGATCCGCAAGATCATCGAGCGCGCCCAGCCCGACATGAACGCCGACTTCCACGGCCAGCCCTTCTCGCATGCCGTGCTGGCGCCGACGCGCATTTACGTCAAATCGCTGCTGGCGCTGATGCAGGCGCTGCCGGTCAAGGGCATGGCGCACATCACCGGCGGCGGGCTGACCGAGAACATTCCGCGCGTGCTGCCGGAGGGCGTGACGGCGCTGATCGACAAGTCCTCCTGGCCCCTGCCGCCGCTGTTCCAGTGGTTGCAAAAGGAAGGCGGCGTCGCCGACGCCGAGATGCACCGCGTCTTCAACTGCGGCATTGGCATGGCGGTGGTGGTGGCGGCGGCGGATGCCGAGCGCGCCATGGCCGCCTTGCGCGCCTCCGGCGAAACCGTTTTCCGCATCGGCCGCATCGAAACGCGGCAGGCGGGCCAGGCGCAGACGGTCGTCCTCTAAGGCGTAGCGGCGCCAGCGATATTACGTTCGTTATCTTACCTTCGTAGGATTGACGCGAAGCGCGTCGTCATGCACACTCCTCCGGCATAACCGTCTGCCATCTTGGTTGATGGTAAGTGCATAGATTCAATGCCGCGCTGCCAGAATCCTCGCCTGTGCATCCCCAGAAGGCCGCCATTCACGACGGAACATTCGTCGCCGAGGCGAGGCTGTTGATGCGAGGAGAAACTGCGGCGCGAGGCTGACGTTTGTGCACCTGAAGGCATGGAGCGACATATCTCTAATGCCTATTTTCGGTACATTCATTGGGGAGTGAAATGAAAACTCTGTATTCCATCCTTGGCGTTAGTCCAGATGCCTCGTCGGCCCAAATTGAAACTGCCTATGCCGAGTTGCTGGAAAAACTGGGAGCCGTTTCGGCTGCGCCGTCCGGCGAAGAGAATCGGATCCGTCTAATTGCCATCAAGGAGGCGTACTCCGTTCTCTCGGAGCCGCTCAAACGACAGCTCTACAACCAGAAGTTGTTCGCTCCGGAAACCTTAACCAAGTCCAGCGCCCTGAGCCGGGCTACCAATGATGAACCCGACGACGGCTTTGGTATCAAGAAAGTTCTGCTGATAGGCGTACTGGTGATCATCGGCTTGTCGCTGTATTTGTACAACGCCCGCGAGCGCGAGAAACTGAGAATTCAGCATGAGCATGAGGTTCAAATGAAAGCGGTACGGGTGATCGAGCAGGCGCAACAGCAGTCCGCTGCCATGCAGGAGGCCCAACTGGAACGACAGGGGAAATTGGATGCGTCTTTGCGCGAGCGCCAAGACCGTGCGGAGCTAGAAAGATTCAATCGCGAGGTGGAGTCGCGCCGCAGGCAAAACGAGTACGTCGAGCAGCAGAGATCTCAGCGGGAAAAATACGAACAGCGACAAGCCCAATATGCCGCAGACACCCAGCGGCGCCAACAAGTTGCAGATGCCGAAAAAATTGCGCGAAGAGAAAAGACGGAATTGCAGCGTCTAGAGTATGAGCACTATGGACGCGTAATTTCACGCTGAGACTTCGGCTAAGATGCTGACCCCAGTTGATACCCAAGCGGTTGTCGCATAATTGTTCCTCAACCCCGCCCCCCGATTCGAACCACGGCGGGCACCGCGAACGGGGTGAACACGGCGAAATTCAAACCGCTAGCGAAGAGGCGGCAATTCACCCGTCGGGTAGAAACTGCTTTCCGCCGTGTTCGCCGTGGTGAACTATATTCCCAGGTTCAATTCAGCCCAGCCGCGCCCGCTCTTCGCGCTGGATATGCGTGACGAAGCGCTGTAGCTCGTATTCCTGTCCGCGGCTCAGCTTGACGAAATGACAGCCCAGGCGGCTGGCGTGCTTGCGGCCGCGCTCAATGTGATCGACATAGCGTACGTCGAGGTTGGCCTCCAGCATGCCGAACTTGTCGAGGTCTATGGTGGCGCCCTGAATGATCTGGCCGATCTCGAACGGCAGTCTTTCGATGTGCGATTCGAGGCCGACGCCGCCCAGGCCGATATCGATGACCGCCATCTCCCACTGCACCTCGGTTTCCCCGGCCCTGAAGCGGCATAGCGGGCGCCGGGTGACCGGCATCGTCAGCCGGAAAAACTCGCGCCGCTGCAAGCGGACATACTTGTGCGGAATCGGCGTGGCGAAGGCGGGCCGGCCTTCGTAGCTCGTTTCCCAGACGCGGCTGCCGACGAACTGGTTGCGCACGCCATGCGGGCTGGCGACGAAGAAGGTGCGCGGGCTGGCGAGCAGGCGGCGGTTGCTGCTTTCGCTGCCGCCCCAGTCGAAGATGACGGCGTCCGCCTCCTCGTCCACTTGCAGCAATACGGTCAGCAGGGTTTCGCGGCCTTCGTCGAACATGACGTTGACGCGTTCGCCGTGCGCGATCAACTGCCGCAGATTGGAAATGATTTCCGGGCGGTAGTCGAGGGTATAGGCGTCTATGTTTTCTTCGTAGCTTAGAACCTGTCTCATAAAATCACGCGAGCGCGTTGCCGCAAAAATGCGAGGGATGCAAGGCGGAGGGCGAAGCCAATGGTTGTTCCATTGGCGAGTCCGACAACGTCGCAGACGCGCATTTTGGCAGCAACCCGGAGGGACGGGGTCTTGGCGGGCGCATCGCGGCGTTGCGGTGGCTTGCAAGGCGGCGAGCATTGCTGCGCCACCGCGCTTTGCGCTGCATCCCGCCAAGCCCCGTCGCGCACGTGCGATTTTATGAGACAGGTTCTTAGGCTCATGGTCAGGGACAGTTGGCTGCGAGATGGTGTTCGGCGACGGCGGCTATTTTCTCCCGATAGTCGGGGGCCAGGCAATCGTAAGCATGCAGGTCGCCGGGCACCTTGAGCCAGTTGTTGAGCCAGGTGAGTTGCCGCTTGGCGAACTGGCGCGTGGCGAAGATGCCGCGGTTGCGCAGTTCGGCGGCGGGGATGGTGCCTTCCATCGCTTCCCACGCCTGGCGATAGCCGACGCAGCGCATCGAAGGCAGCGAGAGATCGAGGCGATAGCGGGCGCGCAGCATTTCGACTTCGGCGACCAGTCCCGCGGCCAGCATTTCGTCGAAGCGTAGCGCGATGCGCTCGTGCAGTACGGCGCGCTCGCCCGGCATCAGCGCCAGCGACAGAAAACGGTAAGGCGGCACGGCCGCTTGCTGCCGCGCGAAGATGGCGCCCTGAGGCTCGCCGGTCAGGCGCAGGACTTCAAGCGCGCGCTGTATGCGTTGCGAGTCGGTGGGCGCGATGCGCGCGGCGGTTTCGGGGTCGTCGCGCGCCAGTTCGGCGTGCAGGGCCGGCCAGCCGCGCTCGTTTGCCGCGGCGTCGATGGCGGCGCGCACGTCGGCATCGGCCGGCGGCAGGTCGGCCAGCCCTTCGCGCAGTGCCTTGAAGTAGAGCATGGTGCCGCCCACCAGCAGCGGCACACGGCCGCGCGCCGTGATGGCCGCCATTACGGCGAGGGCGTCGCGGCAAAAGCGCGCAGCGGAGTAGCGTTCCTCGGGCGTGACGAGGTCGATCAGATGGTGGGGAAAGCGGGCGAGCGTTTCGGCATCCGGCTTGGCCGTGCCGATGTCCATGTCGCGAAACACCTGCGCCGAATCGACGCTGACGAGCTCGACGGGAAAGCGGGTGGCGAGCTCCATCGCCAGCGCGGTCTTGCCGCTGGCGGTGGGCCCCATGAGCAGAATCGCGGGAGGGAGGGGGGGCATCTTAAAGGCCTAACCACGGCGAGCACGGCGACACGGCGAAACCGCAACCCCCCAAGGGGATACGAACACCTGCCCGGCGGGTGAGTGGGCGTGCATCGACGCGCCTTTGCGCCGTGCCCGCCGTGTTCGCCGTGGTGAATAGGTTTTCCGGACTCATTTTCCGCGCATGAACAGCCGGTCGAGATCGGCCATGGAAAGCTGCGTCCAGGTCGGCCGGCCGTGGTTGCACTGGTCGATGCGATCGGTGGCTTCCATCTCGCGCAGCAGGGCGTTCATTTCGGGCAGCGTCAGGTGGCGGTGGGCGCGCACGGCGCCGTGGCAGGCCATGGTGGCGAGGATCTCGTTGCGGCGCGCGGCGACGACCCGGCTGGCGGGATGCTCCAGCAATTCGGCCAGAAGCGCGCGCAGCAGGGCGGGCAGGTCGCCGCCGGCCAGCAGCGC
>Ga0209516_1000151_pt1 | contig 18631 bp, 16 predicted proteins | sample Napbiome12C3dose_FD_187716 | JGI IMG/M metagenome (GOLD analysis project Ga0209516, IMG submission 187716) | Groundwater microbial communities from S. Glens Falls, New York, USA - Naphthalene biodegradation metagenome 12C3dose (SPAdes) (version 2) ... | reverse complement strand
CCAGCCGCAGAGGAATGGAACGGGGCACGGCGGCCAACGTCTGTCCGCGCGGCAGCAGCAGCGCCAGCGCCAGATGCACCGCCAGTGACGCGGCAAGCGCCCAAACCAGGGCGGGCGGGGTGCCTGAATTTGCGGAACGCGACGTGGGCGCCATCGGAAGAAATATGTCACTCTGGATGGCAGAGTATTAACTCTACAAAGCAGAGTGTCAAGCGGAGCCGCGGCGCAGGTTGCCGCCGTTACGTCGCCTACTGCGGCCAGTTGCCCTCTTCGCGGCAGCCATCGACGTACATCACGCCCATTTTCTGGTCGTTCGGGAGCCCGATTGTCAGGTTTGCTACAAGCGGCCGGCGGCGGAAAAGTCCGTGGAAACAAGCTGTGCGGAATTGGCATGGCGATTGCAATAACCGGGAAAACGGAGACGTCGCCATGAAATCATCCCAAATCGCCGAACTGCTCAACGAACCCGCCTGCGCCCATAACCAGAAGGAGAAATCCGGCTGCGCCCGCCCCAAGCCCGGTGCCACGGCCGGCGGCTGCTCCTTTGACGGCGCGCAGATTGCGTTGCTGCCGATTGCCGATGTCGCGCATATCGTTCACGGCCCTATCGCCTGCTCCGGCGCATCGTGGGACAACCGCGGCACGCGCACCACCGGGCCGGCGCTCTATCGCACCGGCATGACCACCGATTTGACCGAGCAGGACATCATCATGGGGCGCTCTGAGCGCCGCCTGTTTCACGCCATCAAGCAGGCCATCGACGACTACTCGCCGGCGGCAGTATTCGTCTACGCCACCTGCGTCACCGCCCTGATCGGCGACGACATGGCAGCCGTCTGCAAGGACGCCGCCGCGCGCTGGGGCGTGCCGGTGATTCCGGTGGACTGCGCCGGCTTCTACGGCACCAAGAACCTCGGCAACCGCATCGCCGGCGAGGCCATGCTCCAGTACGTGATCGGCACGCGCGAGCCCGACCCGGTGCCGGAATCCGCCCAACGCCCGGGCATCCAGGTGCATGACGTATCGCTGATCGGCGAGTACAACATCGCCGGCGAGTTCTGGCATGTGGCGCCGCTGTTCGACGAACTGGGTCTGCGCATCATTTCAACCCTGTCGGGCGATGCGCGCTTCAGGGACGTGCAGACCATGCACCGTGCGCAGGCGTCAATGGTGGTTTGCGCCAAGGCCTTGCTCAATGTCGCGCGCAAGGTGGAGGAGGGTTGGGGCGTGCCATTCTTCGAGGGCAGCTTCTACGGCGTGGCCGATACCTCGCAAGCCCTGCGCGACTTCGCGCGGCTTCTGGACGATCCAGATCTCACAGTGCGCACCGAGGCGCTGATCGCGCGCGAGGAAGCAAAAATCGATGCTGCCCTCGAACCCTGGCGCGCCCGGCTCAAGGGCCGCCGCGTGCTGCTTTACACCGGCGGCGTCAAGTCGTGGTCGGTGGTTTCCGCCTTGCAAGACCTCGGCATGGAGGTCGTCGCCACCGGCACCAGGAAATCCACCGAGGAAGACAAGGCGCGCATACGCGAACTCATGGGCGAAGACGCGAGGATGATAGACGACGGCAGCCCCAAGGCGCTGCTGTCGACCTACAAGGAATACGGCGCCGACATCCTGATCGCCGGCGGCCGCAACCTCTATACCGCGCTGAAGGCGCGCATTCCCTTTCTCGACATCAACCAGGAACGCGAATTCGGCTACGCCGGCTACGCGGGAATGGTGGAACTGGCGCGGCAACTGGCGCTGACCATCGAAAGCCCGGTATGGAAGGCGGTACGCACGCCGGCGCCGTGGGCGAAAACGAAGGCGGCGGGGGTGCCGCTGACGGCGGGTTAGCGCGGATCGCTTGTTACAGACCGAACGTCACTCACGCACGCGCTCAAGCCGGGGCTCACGCTACCCCGCCAGCCAGCAGAAATTTGCGGCCTGCACGGCCGGGCTTGACGCCTGGGCGCTCAACGCGGCGATCTGCACCGGTGCTGCCGCGCTGGCGGTGCCGTCGCCGTCGTACCAGAGCGCGCCGGTCTGCGTGTTGTAGAGCAGGCGCTGATCGGTGCCGGAGAAATTGTTCGTGGTCGCGGTGGCGAAGACATTGGCCGTGAGCGTTCCATTCTCGAACAGGTTGGCGTACTCGTTGCCGGCCAGGCCGATGCGGTCGCCCTCGGCGGCGTTGAAATCGGCGATGGCGGCGACCATGTTGGCCACCCGGTCGATGACGAAGGTATCCGCGCCGGCGCCGCCGACGTATCTGTCGTGACCGCCGCCGCCCCAAAGCACGTCGTTGCCGCCGCGGCCGTAGAGCACATTGCTGGCGCCGTTGCCCGTGAGGCGGTTATCGAGATCGTTGCCCAGCAGCGTGCCGTTGGTGTCGCCGGCAAGGAACAGGTTTTCGACGTTGTCCGGCGTCTGGAGGCGGGGCGCGGAGAATTTGGTCGAGCCGAAAAGCGCAAACACCGTGCTGACGAAGCGCGTGATCCCGTTCTGGCTGACATTGGCCTGGATGGTGTCGATGCCGGCGTTGGGTGCCTCGATCACGCGGTCGGCGGGGGAATCGATCAGGTAGGTATCGTCGCCGTCGTAGCCGGCCAACATGTCCCGTCCTGGCGTGCCGCTTAACGCGTCGGCGCTCTGCGTGCCGTAGATGCGGTTTAGCGCAAGGGTCACGGCCGCCGTCGTCGCGCTGCTCACCGAGGTCGCCGTGCCATGGCCGTCGGTATAGCTGGCGACGACCCGTATCTGCCGGTCCACCTGGGCTGCGGCGAGATTCCAGGTATTGCCGCTGCCGAGGGTGGTCCAGGTCGTGCCGTTAATGCTGGCCTGCCACTGGTAGCTGACGGTGCCGAGCCCGTCGGCATCGGTCAGGGAATGGGAGGCAACGAGCGCTTGCCCTTCCTCGGCACTGCCGCTTACGACGACGCTGCCGCCGGGCAGGTCGTTGATGTTGGCGACGGACGCGGTGGCGGTGCTGGCGACGGATTCGGCGCTGCCCTGGGCGTCGGTGTAGCTCGCCAGCGCGCGGATGCGCAGGCCCACCAGCCCCTCGCTCAAGCTCAAGCGGTTGCCCGTTGCGCCTGCCAGAGCGGCCCAGGTCGTGCCGTCGGGACTCGTCTGCCACTGGTAGGCGACGGTGCCGATACCGTCGGCGTCGGCGATCGCATTGGCGGCCGTGAGCGTCTGTCCCTGGGCGGAAGTGCCGCTGATCGTCACGCTACCCGTCGGCGCGCGATTGAAGACAATGTCGCTGCCGATCAGCCCGAACGACGATGCGCCGTAGATTCCGGCCAAGGTGATCTGTACATCGGCGCCGGGCGTGTTGTCGGTGCCGATGGACAGGATGCTGGCGTAGAACTGAACCTGGTTGCGGCCGACTTGCGTGCCGTTGCCGACGACGACGGCCCCCGAGAGTGCGGCGCCGTCGATGCGGATGCGGTCATTGACGCCAAAGTCCGTGAGGGTGTCGGTGCCGTTGCCGCCAGCCGCGTAATGGAAGACGTCCCGGCCGGTGCCGCCGGTGAGGGTGTCGTTGCCGGTGCCACCGTCGATGAAGTTGTCGCCGGCATTGCCGACGATGACGTTGGCGAGCGCGTTGCCGATGCCGGAAAGGCCCGCTGTCCCCGTCAGGGTGAGATTCTCGACATTGTCGGGGAGCGCGAAGTCGACCGAGCTTCGTACCGTGTCGGTGCCTTCGTCGGCATTTTCAACGACGATATCGCCGATGTTGTCGACGACGTAGGCGTCGTTGCCGGTGCCGCCGACGAGGGTGTCGGCACCCGCTCTGCCGTCCAGGGTATCGTTGCCGGCAAATCCGCGTAATTCGTCCGCGCCCGCACTACCGAAGGCGTTGTCGTTTCCGGCGAGCATGCCGTGAAGTGTGTCCAACGGATCGTGCGTCGAAGGATCGCCGAGGACGGTGAAGTTCAATCCGGAAACAGCGATGGAGTGACCGTTGCCGTCGGCCATCGAGGCTGTTGATATTGTTGTCGAATAGTGGGGCGTGGTGCCGGAGTACGAGAGGGTCTTGGTTCCCGTTGCGTCGGACGAAACGTTCCCCGAGGCGGTGGGAGTTGTCGAATACCAATGTGTCAACGTGGCGGCGGAGCCGAATGGGATATTGCCGACGCCGGTTTCGGAATACCCATGACTGTCGATTCGTATCGAGGATATGTACCCGGTAATCCGCGCGCCGCTATAGGTTATGGAGCAGGTGAAGTTGAGGGTTGTGGTGCCGTTGGTGATCGTCGCGGCGGAAATGACAGCGCTCGTCGTCCCGAGACCGGTGCCGCGTAGCGTGGCGGTGATGTTCCCGGTGTAATAGTTAAGCCGTGCTTCCGTGTTGCCATAGGCCGTTGTAGTCCAGCCGCTGCTGGTGGTGAATAACAACTGAGTAAGGTAGGTGACATCGGACTTGATCGCTGAACCGGTAGGACTATCCTCAAAAGCATGCTCGGCGATAAGCAGATTCTCGAAACTGTTCCAGTCTGCGAAATTGCTCGTGTAGGTAGGCATCTACGTGATCCTTGGTCCAAATTCGTAAGATTCCATGTCTTGCCGGGCGCCCCGGTAAAGCTTTCGGAATTTTCGGTCAAGCACCTGCATGCGTTTTCCTACTCGCTACTCCGATTGCATTCTATGCCATCGGATTGATTTTTGGGTGGCAGGCCGGTAACGACGCGTCATGCCGTTGGCACCCTTATAGGCGGCGGTGAGAAAGTCCGCGCCGTGGGCGAAGACGAAGGCGGTGGGGTAGTCCGGCTCGCGCCGGCGCTCAACCCGCCTGATACAACTGCCGACGCGCTTCTTCCTGTAGCGCCAGCTTGACCTCTTCCAGCACCGCGTCGACGTCGGCGCTGCGCTGCTCGATTTCGATGCGTCCCGTCAGTTCGCTCTCCGGGCTCAAGCGGCCGGCCTGGTAGAGCTGCCAGATTTCCTTGCCGTATTCGCTGCCGTCCAGCTCGGGGGCGAAACGGCTGAAGTAGCTCGCCAGGTTGGCGACATCGCGCTCCAGCATCGTCCCGGCGTTGCTGTTGCCGGCGGCATCGACGGCTTGCGGCAAGTCGATGATGACCGGGCCGTGGCAGCCGACCAGAATGTTGTATTCGGACAGGTCGCCGTGGATGATGCCGGCGCACAACATGCGTACCACCTGATTGAGCAGCCCGGCATGGAATTCCCGCGCCTGCGCCGCCGATAGTTCGATGTCGTTAAGCCGCGGCGCCGGATCGCCCTCGGCATCGGTCACCAGGTCCATCAGCAGCACGCCTTCGTGGCAAATGTAGGGCAGCGGTACGCGCACCCCGGCAGCGGCCAGCCGATACAGGGCATCGACCTCGGCGCTTTGCCAGGCTTCCTCCTGCATCTGGCGCCCGTAGCGACTGCCTTTCTCCATGGCCCGCGCCTGCCGGCTGTTCTTGGTCTTGCGGCCTTCCTGATAGAAGGCATTCTTGCGGAAGCTGCGTTGATTGGCCTCCTTGTAAACCTTGGCACAACGAATCTCTTCGCCGCAGCGAACGATGTAGACGGTCGCCTCCTTGCCGCTCATCAACTGGCGAATCACCTCGTCCACCAAGCCCTCGGCAACGAGAGGCTGGATTCTCTTTGGAGTTTTCATTGTCCTGCGGACAAGCCCTTGCGCAGGAGTTCCTCGACCAGTTCGTTCAAGCCGGTCTGCCGCGACTCGGCCAGGGCACGGATTTCTTCGGCCAGTTGTGCGTCCAGCTTGACGGCAAAGGGAATCAGGCCCTTCGCCTGGTCGAGCTTGCGTTGCTCCTTGCGGTCGGGCATGGCGGCGCCGGCGAAACGCTGTGGCGTTCCAGCGTGTCTCATGCGCTCGTCGAGTTTGAGGCCCAGGTTCTTTGCGAGATCGGTTCGTTTCATCGGGATGACTCAGGTGGGTGGGCGGTCGGTGATTACCGCCGCCGGAGAAGAAATGCCTGCCGTGGGGCGGGCTGGAATGGAGAAGTCCGGAAGTGTCTTCAGGCGCAGAGGCGCTTATCGGCTGGCCGGATTGTAGCGAATCCGCTGCGGCTTACCCATTTGTTTGCAGGGACGGGCAGGAAGAGACGGTGTTCGTTGCCGCCACCCGGAGCGCCGGCGGCGATATGCGGCCGGGGGCGCTCATGCGTGCGTGCTTTGCCGGTCCCCGGGTTCCTGCGCCGCACATGGCGGCGTCTATCGGCGCAGGTTGGAGAGCGCGGTCCGCAGCCGCTCCGGTTGCACGGGCTTGTGCAGAAGCAGAAAACCGCTGGCGCTCGCTTCCCTCAGCCTTTCAGGGGCCGTGTCGCCGGTCAGGATTGCGGCCGGCACGGCGCGGCCCAGGACACGCCTGACCTCCTCGATGGCCTCGGTTCCGGTGTATCCCTGCCGCAAGCGGTAGTCGGCGATGATCGCGTCGGGCGAGAACTGTTCGCTGGCGATTCGTGCCAGTGCGTCGGGTGCGCTCTCGGCCGCGATCACGCGGCAGCCCCAGCGTCCGAGGACATCGGTCATGGCCGCGCAAATGGCAGGCTCGTCGTCGATGACCAGAACCGCGAAGCCTTGCAGATCGTATGAGATTTTCTCCTGTGCCGCTTCCTTAAGCGGTTTGTCACCGACCGCCACGGGTACGACGACTGAAAACGTGGTGCCGTAACCGAGGCGGGATTTGAGCTCGAGCGGATGATCGAGAACCCGACAGAGGCCATCGACGATGGCGAGCCCCAATCCCAGACCCTTGCGCCGATCGCGCTCCGGGTTCCCAAGCTGATAGAACTCGCGGAAGATCGCCTGGTGGTATTCGGGCGCGATTCCCGGGCCGGTGTCGCAGATCGATATGGTCACATGGTTGCCCTTGCGGCGGCAACCCACGAGTACCGCGCCCCGTTCCGTGTAGCGGATCGCGTTGGCGATGATGTTGCGGAGGATGCGGCCGAGCATCTTGGGATCGCTCTCGATTTGCAGGCGCGTCGCAACGAACTTCAGTTCTATCCCCTTTTCTTGCGCCACCGGCCACAACTCGTGATCCAGTGCGTCGAAGATATCCTGGACCGAAAGTACCCCGACTTGCGGCTTGAACAGTCCGGCCTCCAGCTTGGATATGTCGAGCAGTTCATTAAGCAAATCCTCCAGCGACTGGGCAGACGTGCTCAGGTGTTCCAGCATCTTCTCCGTTCTCGCGGGATCCTTTTCGTTGCGAAGCACCTCGACGAAAAGATTCATGGCATGCAGTGGCTGGCGCAGATCGTGGCTGGCGGCGGCGAGGAACTTGGATTTGGCCAGATTTGCATCTTCGGCCCGGGTTCGGGCCAACTGCGCGGCGGACATTTCCGCACGCAACTGTTGCACCAGTTCCTGCTTCTCAAGCCGCAGCCGTATGGAGTCGATCAGCGTCTGCGAAAGCTGGCGCGCAAAGGCGAGCACGTTGAACAGGTAGACCAGGCACATGAGCCCAAGAACCCACAGCTCGCCGCCGCCGAACAGGTAGCGCAACGCGATCGGCGTCATGGTCAGAATGGCATAGGCGTACTGCGCCGCGGGCCAGGAGGAATGTGACGGTATGGAGCCGGCGGCCATGCCCGCGAGTATGACGGTGACGAAAACAAGCGTCGCCGGAGAATCGGGAAGAAAGAACACTACGCCCGCCGCTCCCCAGACCACTCCCGAGCAGGCAGCCGCTCCGGTCATGAGCGTGCTCCAGGCTACATGGGTGTCGGCGTTGCGGCGCCGATAGAGAATCGCCAGTCCCAGTCGGAACAGGACGAGCGAGGTGACGGCGCTCCACCAGAGAAGCAGTATCTCGCGTGGGACGATATTCCATAAGAACCAGATGCACACTGAAGCGACCAACAGGTTGGTCGCCTGCGCAAGCGGCGCATGCCGGAACAGAATCTCTATCTGTTCGGCTTGAATCTGTTGCTGAAGGGAGGGCTCTCCCAAGGTTTCGGTCGTCATTCTTCAGTAATCGTATTGGCGAGCGGGCCAGGCAGCGTGACTGGAACTTGCGCTCGGGGCGAAGGCTACACCAACAACGGCAGGCACGGAACGCGGTACTTTTCGAGAACAAGACGGTGGCAGCATCCGAGTCATATCGCCTTGGGAGGCGCAATCTGAAATGCGCCGAATAGTGTCGTCCTGGCGGTTCTTGGTTTGCCGGGGGGATCGATGCGTGTGGCGCAAGCATAACAGTGCCCGGTCGAATATGACGGGCTTGTCGCGCGACTTCCATCGTCGGCCGTCTTGTCGTATTTGCGACATGACCTGATGCCGTCAACTCATTGAATCGACGCGATTTCGCAACTGGCACACGGCTTGCGAATAAGGGGGCAAGCCCACTCTTTGTGCTGCCCCCGACATGGCCGAAATTCTCAAACGCGCAAAACCCCTGGCGGTGAATCCGCTCAAGGCAAGCCAGCCGCTGGGCGCGACGCTGGCCTTTCTCGGCTTGCGTAACGCCATCCCGATGCTGCACGGATCGCAAGGCTGCACGGCCTTCGGCAAGGTGTTCTTCGTGCGCCATTTTCGCGAGCCGATTGCTTTGCAGACTTCGGCGATGGACCAGATTTCGACGGTGATGAATGCCGACGAGAATGTGGTCGAGGGCCTGAAGACGATCTGCGAGAAGAGCCAGCCCGAAATTATCGGTGTGCCGACGACGGGGCTTTCCGAAACTCAGGGCACGGACATCCGGCGTCTGGTGCGGGAGTTTCGCGCTAAGCATCCGCAGTTCGCGCATATCGCCGTGGTGCCGGTGAATACGCCGGACTACTCGGGTTGCCTGGAAACCGGCTTTGCGCTGGCGGTCGAGGCCATCATCGATACGCTGGTGCCGGAAACGCGCCATGGCGGCCGCCGCAAGAAGCAGGTGAATGTGCTGGCCGGCTCAATGCTGACGCCGGGCGACATCGAGACGATCAAGGACTGGATCGAAGGTTTTGGCCTGCGGCCCGTGGTGTTGCCGGATATCGGCGACGCACTCGACGGACACCTGGTCGAGTCCGAGACCTCGCCGCTGACGCTGGGCGGTACGCCGAAGGGAGAAATCGAGACCATGGGCGATTCGGTGGCGACGCTGGTGATCGGACGCTCGCTGGAGCGCGCTGCGGATCTGCTGAAGTCGCGCACCGGCGTTCCCGATTTCCGCTTCGATCATCTGATGGGCCTGGCGGCCTGCGATGTCTTTACGCAGGCATTGGCCGAACTTTCAGGTCAGCCGGTGCCGGACCGGATAGAACGCCAACGCGCCCAGTTGCAGGACGCGATGGTGGATACGCATTTCATGCTCGGCTTTGCGCGCTTTGCCGTGGCGGGGGACCCGGACATGCTTTTGGCGTTCTCGCAATTCCTTGCTGGCATGGGCGGCGAACTGGTGGCCGCGGTGTCGCCGGTGCGCGCCGACGTGCTGGCCGACATGCCCTGCGCCAGCGTGCAGGTCGGCGACCTCGAAGACCTCGAACACCTGGCGCAGGCGGGCGCGGCACAAATCGTGGTTTCCAATTCGCATGCTGCGCAGTGTTCGCAGCGCCTGGGGCTGCCGCTGCTGCGCGCCGGCTTTCCGCAATACGATTTCGTCGGCGGCTATGCGCGCGGCTGGGTGGGCTACCGCGGCGCGCGCCAGGCCTTGTTCGATATCGCCAACCTTTTCCTGGGGCAGCACCATGACATCCCGGCCTATCGATCCGTCTTCCGCACCGAACCCGTCGGCGCGCAAGCTGGCGTTGGCGTGGTCTGCCACTGACAACGTGCCCGCCATGCTCAAGGTTGCCTTCGCCACCGATGATCGCGTTGCGGTGAATCAGCACTTTGGCGCCACGGAGGGCTTCGCCATCTACGCCCTCGACGGCGAACGTGCCCAACTGGTGCAAGTGGCCGAGTTCGCCGCCGAGGCGATGGACGGCAATGAGGGAAAGCTTGCCGAAAAGATCGCCGCATTGTCCGGCTGTGCCGCCGTGTATTGCCTGGCGGTAGGCGGCTCTGCCGTGCGCCAGTTGCTGGCCGGCGGCATACAGCCGATACGCATGGACGAGGAGGCGAGCATAGAGTCCTTGCTTGCCGTGTTGCGCAAGGCCATTCGCGAGGGGGGTATCCCCTGGGTGGATAAACTCGTCAAGCGCGAGGGCGATGCCGCCCGCTTCGACCGCATGGCCGAGGAAGGGTGGCAGGAATGACGGACCTCGTCGAACGCGGCGGCCAAGTGGTGGGTTTCGACGGCGGGCAGGCGCTGGTGCGCCTGGAGAATGCGTCGGCCTGCGGCAACTGCGGCAGTCGCGGTACTTGCGCTTCCGGCGGCAAGGCGGCTCAGGTGATACGCATGGATTTGCCTGCGGGCAGCAAGCCCGGCGACCGGGTGACGGTCAGCATGCCTTCGTCGTCGATTGCCCAGGCGGCGCTGTTGGGCTACCTGCTGCCGCCCACGGGTCTGCTGGCCGGCGCCATTGCCGGGGCCACCCGCTACGGCGGCGATGCCGCGGCAGTCCTTGGCGCCGGGCTCGGCCTGGTGGCGGGCGTGCTGCTGGCGCGGCTGCTTTCCCATTTTGTTTTCGGCCGCGGCATGGTGCCTGCGGTCTGCGGCCCCGACTCAAATTACGGAGAACACCCATGAGTGCAATCGACCCCATTCTCGACACCGATTTCATCAAGGAGATGGTGCGCCAGATGCGCGCTCTCGACAGCTACGGCCAGTACGACGGCCAGCCGGCGGAGAAGCTGCTGGCGCCGCTCATCCTTACCAAAGAACGCAAGGCGGAGATTCCGCTGGTCGGCGATCCGGACGAAACCACGCTGGCCTGCGTCAAGGCCTACTACAACGCCATCGCCACGCTGATCGAAAAGGAATGCGGCCTGATGGCGGTGCCGCTGGTCCATCTGACTTACGAGGGCTTCGGCCGCGTCGTGATCAACGTCGGCAAGCTGGTGGTGCTGGACCGCAGCCTGCGCGACGTGCATCGCTTCGGTTTCGAGAGCCTGTCGAAGATGAAGACCGAGGCCGACAAGGTCTTGTCGGTGGCGCTGGAAATCGTCGGCAAGTTTCCCGAGGTCGCCGGACTCTAGAGAATTAACGTTTGACCACTTTGCAGAAAGGATGAGGAAATGACGACAGCAGTGACGCGGGGCGGTACGCCCTGGACCCCGCAGTACGTGGAAGCGGTTAATCCGAAAAATTGCATCGGCTGCGGCCGTTGCTTCAAGGTTTGCCCGCGCGACGTGCTGACGCTCGTCGACCGCGGCGAGGACGACGCCATGGACGAGGATGATTGGGACGACGAAGACGCCAAGGCCCTGATGACCGTCAAGGACGCGATGGACTGCATCGGCTGCGGCGCTTGCGGACGCACCTGCCCGAAGAATTCCTTTACCTTCGTCACCGCCTGACGGCGGTTGCGCTATTGCGCGCGCTCTTCTGCTACTGGCAGAGGAGCGCGCGCAAGCGCTTGGTGCCGGCGGTAGGCACCCAATTGATCGTCTCCGCACGGATTTTGCTGGTGATTTATATCTTTAGGGGTATATCATCAGTAATAGATGGGTCGTAGCGGATGGTGGATCGGCAGCGATAAACGGAGGATGACTACCGTGTTACGAAGTCTGAGTGTCAGGTCGCAGTTGATTGGCATGCTGGCGGGAGTCGTCTTTCTGCTGGTCGTCTTTGCCGCCGTCGTCTGGGTTGCCGTTGGCTCGATTTCCTCGGCCGCGGACGGCATGGGCCAGGGCAAGGATGTGGTGGCCGACATTCTGCCGCCGCCGCTCTACGTTCTGGAAGCCGAACTGGCGGTACTGCAGTTACAGGACGCGAAGGCCGACGGCGTGCCGCCGCTGCTGGAGAAGTTGGCGGCGCTGAAGAAGGACTACGACGCGCGCAATTCCTTCTGGGACAAGGCTGCGCTTGACCCCGCCGTCAAGAAGTCGCTCCTGGGAGAACAAAAGCAGGCGGCGGACAACTTCTGGAAGCTCGTGCTGGGCGATTATGCCGCCGCGGTCAAGCAGGGAGACAAGGAGCGTGCGCGACAAATCGCAGAGGAAGTGAATAGGGCGTATGTCGCGCATCGCGGTGGTGTCGACGCCACCGTCAAGGCCGCGTCGATGTATGCTGACGGCACGCTCAGCTCCTTGCAAAGTACGTCCGCGCAAGTCAGGATGCTCGTCCTCTTGCTGGCCGGCGGCGGTGGGCTGCTGGCGGCGATTTCGATGATGCTGGTGATCGGCGAGATCATGCGTCGGCTCGGTGGCGAACCTCTGGAAATGCAGTCAGCCGCGCACCGCATCGCCGACGGCGACCTGACCGTGCGGCTGGCCGTCGCGGCGGGCGACAACAGCAGCCTGCTATCGTCGATCATGCATATGCAGTCCAACCTGCGCAACACCATCACCCAGTCGCGCCGGGCCGCAGAGCAAGTCGCCGATGCGGCGCGCAATCTCGCCGCCAACTCGCAGCAGGTATCGCAGAGTTCCTCGCAGCAGAGCGAGGCGGCGGCTTCGATGGCGGCTTCGGTAGAGCAGATTACCGTCAGTCTCAGTCATGTCGCCGACAGCGCTGCCAACGCCCGCAGCATGGCGGAGGAAACCGGCCGACTGTCCACCGAGGGCAAGGGTCTGGTGCAGGATACGGTGGGCGAGATCAACAAGATTGCCGACTCCGTCACCCGTTCGAGCGGTGTCATCGAGACGCTGGGCGAGCAGTCGAACCAGATTTCCAGCATCGTCAATGTCATCAAGGAAATCGCCGATCAGACCAATCTGCTGGCGCTGAACGCGGCCATCGAGGCGGCGCGTGCAGGTGAGCAGGGGCGCGGCTTCGCTGTGGTCGCCGACGAGGTACGCAAGCTCGCCGAAAGGACGACCTCATCGACACAGGAAATCGCGACCATGATCAACGCCATCCAGCACGGTACGCAAAGCGCAGTGCACGGGATGGAGGACGGCCGCAATCAGGTCGGCGAGGGTGTCCAGATGGCGGCGAAGACCGGCGAGTCCATGGCCCGCATCCAGGCGGGGACGCAGCAGGTGCTTGACGCCGTCGAAGACATTTCGAGCGCCCTGTCCGAGCAGACCTCCGCCAGTGTGCAAATCGCCAGGGATGTCGAGACCATCGCCCAGATGACCGAGGAAAACAGCGCCGCGGTTAACGCGGTATCCCAGTCGGCGAACCAGCTCGAACAACTGGCCGGCGACCTGAAGCGCTCAGTCGATCAGTTCAAGGTTTGAAGCCAGGCACGCCAGGAGGCGCGACCATGAACGGCAAGGCCATTGAGCGGATCATCAAGGCCTTGTGCACGGCGCCAGGGCTTTCGCGCGAGGAAATTGCCTGCCGCGCTTTCGTCGGCGAAACCACGCTCTCGGGTGGCGGATACCTGAAAATGATGAAACAGGCCGGCCTGATTCACATTTCCGGCTGGCGGCGCAATGCTTCCAGCGCATTCACCACGCCGCTGTATAGCGCCGGGCAGGACGAAGACTGCAAGCGTCCGAAGGTGACGAAAGAGAACCGGGCCGCGCCCGGTATGGAACGATTGCTCGCCGCGGTCAGGGACTTCGGCCCGATCGACTACCGGCAGGCAGCGAAGGTCGCGGGCCTGTCGGCGAATACGGCAAAGAACTCGGGCTATCTGGAGGCGCTGGTTTTGCAACGGAAGATCCACATCGCCGACTGGCGCCGGGGACGTAACGGCCCGATGCGGCCGGTGTATGAGTTCGGTCCGGGCAAGGAAGCGCCACGGCCGATCCCCCGCAGCCATGCCGAGAACTCACGGACTCACCGTCGGCGCAAGATGGCCTCGTCCGGAAGCCTCGCCGTTCAAGCACGAATGGCGGCTGACGCGCCCTGATCGTACGGCGGGTTTGCTGAACGGTGATGACCGAAACCGGGTGATGAGATTGTCGCATTCGCGACAAGCCCGGTAGCGAAGGCTATTCACCGCAAGCCCCCTTCATTACTGCATTTCAGCGCGTCGAAGGCCGATGGCACGGCGATTGCACTTCTCCTGAAAACACCCCGACAGGAGAGACGCCATGTGGGACTACTCGGAAAAGGTTCGCGAACACTTCTTCAACCCGCGCAACGCCGGCCCGCTGGATGGCGCCAATGCCGTGGGCGATGTCGGCTCGATCAAGTGCGGCGACGCGCTGCGGCTGATGCTGAAGGTCGATCCGGCCAGCGAATGCATCGTCGATGCGCATTTCCAGACTTTCGGTTGCGGTTCGGCCATCGCGTCGTCGTCGGCCTTGACCGAGATCGTCAAGGGCAAGACGCTGGACGAGGCGCTCCAGATCAGCAATCAGGACATCGCCGACTACCTCGACGGCCTGCCGCCCGAGAAGATGCACTGCTCGGTGATGGGGCGCGAGGCGCTACAGGCCGCGGTGGCCAACTTTCGTGGCGAGGTATGGTCCGACGACCACGAAGAGGGCGCCATGGTCTGCAAGTGCTTCGCCATCGATGCGGTGATGATAGAGGACGTGGTGCGGGCCAATGGGCTGTCCACCGTCGAGCAGGTGACGAACTACACCAAGGCCGGCGGCGGCTGCTCCAGTTGCCACGAACCGATAGAGGAAATTCTGGCGAAAGTGGCGGGGGAGCGCTGCACGGCGCCGGTGGCCGAGACCAAGCCGTTGCCCGCCGACGTGCCGGCGGGCAGGCCCAAGCTCACCAATTTCCAGCGCATGCGCAAGATCGAGGAGACCGTCGCGTCGATACGACCGATGCTTCAGCGCGACCATGGCGACATCGAGATTGTGGAGGTCGACGGCAAGACCATCTACGTCAATCTCGTCGGTGCCTGCAAGGGCTGCATGATGGAGGCGGCGACGCTCTCCGGCATCCAGACCCAGCTGGTCGAGGCGCTCGGCGAATTCGTGCAACTGCTGCCGGCGAGTTACCTGGCCGTACGGGGAGCCTAGGATGAAACACATGCTCGGATCGACACTCAGTTGCGCCCGTACTAATGCAACGCTTGGCGCGCGGGCCGGCGGGGTGTCCTGCTGCGCTCCGTGTCCCCCGGCGGACAAAAGCGATAAGGCGTCCGACGGGGGCCACGAAGCGGCGACGCCCCCCCGTCGCCCGCGGCGGTTACAACCCGCGCGGCGGAGCAACTGACATGGAGCCCATCTATCTCGACAACAACGCCACCACGCGCTGCGACGACGCGGTGGTCGCAGCCATGCTGCCTTTCTTCACGGAACAGTTCGGCAACCCGTCTTCGATGCACAGCTTCGGCAACAAGGTCGGGCAGGCGTTGAAGGAGGCGCGCGGGCAAGTGCAAAGGCTGCTTGGTGCCGAGCACGATTCCGAAATCGTATTCACCTCCTGCGGCACGGAGTCCGATTCCACCGCCATTCTCTCGGCGCTGAAGGCGCAGCCGGAGCGCAACCAGATCATTACCACCGTTGTCGAACATCCGGCCATCCTGGCGCTGTGCGAATACCTGGAGAAAGACGGCGTCGCGGTGCATCGCCTCGGCGTGGACAAGAAGGGTCGCCTCGATCTCGACGAATACAAGTCGGTGCTCGGGCCGCGCACCGCCATCGTTTCGGCGATGTGGGCGAACAACGAAACCGGCACGCTGTTTCCGGTCGAGGAGATGGCCGAGATGGCGCACGCTGTCGGTGCCATGTTCCACACCGACGCGGTGCAGGCGGTGGGCAAGCTGCCCATCGATCTGAAGAAAACGAAAATCGACCTGCTCTCGCTCTCCGGCCACAAGCTGCATGCGCCCAAGGGCGTCGGCGTGCTCTACCTGCGCCGCAATACGCGCTTCCGTCCGCTGCTGCGCGGCGGCCACCAGGAGCGCGGGCGTCGTGCCGGTACCGAGAACTCGGCGTCCATCGTCGGGCTCGGCGTTGCCGCGGAACAGGCGCTGCAACACATGGCTTTCGAGAACACCGAAGTCATGCGCCTGCGCGACAGGCTCGAAGCCGGGATACTGGCCCAGGTGACGCGCGCCTTCGTCACCGGCGACATCGGCAACCGCCTGCCCAATACCGCCAATATCGCCTTCGAGTTCGTCGAGGGCGAGGGGATTCTGCTGCTGCTGAACAAGGCGGGGATTGCCGCATCGAGCGGGTCGGCCTGTACCTCGGGTTCGCTGGAGCCCTCTCACGTGATGCGCGCGATGGGCATTCCTTACACGGCGGCGCACGGGACGATCCGATTTTCGCTGTCGCGCTACACCACCGAGGCCGAGATCGACCGCGTGATCGAGGCCGTGCCGCCCATCATCGCGCAGTTACGCAAGCTGTCGCCCTATTGGGGCGAGAACGGCGCGGTGGAGGCGGGCGCGGCGTTTGCGCCGGCCTACGCCTGAGCGCGGGCTACGCGGCAGCCAGTGCCTGGCGCAAGTCGTCCAGCAGGTCGACGGCGTCTTCGAGCCCGACCGACAGGCGCACCAGTCCTTCGCCGATCAGGTGATGCGCCCGCTGTTCGGGCGTGTAGAACGAGTGCGTCATGCTGGCCGGATGCTGGGCGAGGCTTTCGGCGTCGCCGAGGCTGACGGCGCGGGTGAAGACCTGGAGCGCGTTCATGAAGCGGCGTCCGGCGTCGATGCCTGCGGCGAGTTCGAAGGCGATCATGCCGCCCGGCTGCGCCATCTGGCGGCGGCCGAGGTCGAACTGGGGAAACTGCGCCAGGCCGGGGTAATGCACGGCGGCGACTTTGGCATGGCCGGCGAGGAACTCGGCCACGGCTTGCGCGCTGGCACAGTGGCGGTCCATGCGCAATGCCAGGGTCTTGAGACCGCGCAGGACGAGGAAAGCGTCTTGCGACGAGAGCACGGCGCCGGTCATGTCCTTGAGGCCGTAGAAGCGCACTTGGTCCAAGGTTTCCTTGGGGCCGACGACGGCGCCGGCCAACAGGTCGCCGTGACCGCCGAGGTACTTCGTCGCCGAGTGCAGCACGAAGTCGGCGCCGAGTTCGATGGGGCGCTGGAGGTAGGGCGTGCAGTAGGTGTTGTCGACGACGGTTTTCGCGCCGTGGCGCCGTGCGATGTCGGTCACAGCGGCGATGTCGATGAGCCGCATGTTGGGATTGGCGGGCGACTCGAAGAAAACGACGCGCGTGGCGGGATTGATGGCGGCTGCCAGATTGGCCGGATCGGTCATGTCGACATGGGTGACGCGCACGCCGAATTTCGCCAAGCCGTGGTTGAGAAAGCCGAAGGTGCAGCCGTAGAGCGTTTTGTCGGCGATGATTTCGTCGCCGGGCGCGAGCAAGGTCCACAGCAGCGAGGTGGTGGCGCCCTGACCGGAAGCCGTGACCAGCGCGGCCTCGCCGCCTTCGAGATCGGCCAGGCGCGCTTCCAGCAAGGCCGTGGTCGGATTGCCGACGCGCGAATAGACGAAGCCGGCCTGTTCGCCGGCAAAGCGGGCGCTGCCGTCTTCGACGGTGGGGAACGTGTAGGTCGAACTGAGATAGAGCGGCGGATTGAGCGATCCATGCCCGGCATAGGCATCGTAGGCGTGGTGGATGGCGCGGGTGGCAAAACCTTGGCGGGATTTGGATTCGATAGTCATGGGCGGATCGGGACAGGAAAATGAAAGCATCTTACCGCCAGCCGATTTCCGGCGCGGGACTTTGTCCGTCCTGCATCGTCGATTGCATTTCCGGTCGAGGCTTGTATGAGTCCGAACCATCGTGCGATCATTCGGACTGCGATTGCCAACGGATAGACGATGGACAAGGTATGCGTTCTGCTGGTGTGCATGGGCAATATCTGCCGGTCGCCGACCGCGGAAGGCGTGTTGCGGCACATGGCCGATCGGGAAGGAGTCGCCGGGCTTTTCGAGATCGATTCGGCCGGCACTCATGGCTATCATGTCGGCGCGCCGCCCGATACCCGCGCCCAGAAAGCCGCGTTGCGCCGCGGTTACGATTTGTCGGCGCTACGCGCCAGAAGCGTGAATGAACTCGACTTCACACATTTCGACTGCATTTTGGCGATGGACCGGGACAACCTGGATACGCTGCGCCGGGCTTGTCCGACGGAGCATCGCCACAAGATCGGTCTCTTTCTCGAATATGCGGCGAACTATGACGACGAAGAAGTTCCCGATCCCTACTACGGCGGCGACGCTGGTTTCGAGCGCGTGCTCGATTTGGCGGAGGACGCGGCGCGCGGCTTGATCGCCGCGATGCGCACAAAATAAAACGGGCACGCGTGGCGTGCCCGTTCGTTGTTGTTGCCGCTACGCTTAATCGTTCTTGGTTTCCACCATCTGTAGCGGTTCTGCGGCGACGACCACGACCGGCTTCGGCTTGCGGCCAAGCGGCTTGGGCGTTTCGGCGACGGGCGCGGGTGCGGCGACGCCAGCCGTTTCTATCATCACCAGACCGGCTTGCTGCAGGTTGGCGGAAAGATCGACAGGCGCAGGCGCGGGAGTCGGCGCTACCGGTGCGGGCGCCGGCGCGATCTCGACGGCAACCGGTTTCGCCGCGGGAGCGACGGGCGCCGCCACAACCTCAACCACGGGAACCGCGGCTGCGGGCGGCGTAACCTGAACCGGCGCTTCGACGGGCGTCGCCATGGGCGTTGGCCACGGCATGGGCCGCGGTGCGGCTACGGGCTCGACGATGATCGCGGCGGGGGCAACGGCAACTTCGGCGACGGGAGCGACCGGCTCGGCGGACGAGGCGTCCGCTGCCACAGCCTGGGACACCATGGCGCCGGCTTCG
>Ga0209516_1000148_pt1 | contig 19098 bp, 10 predicted proteins | sample Napbiome12C3dose_FD_187716 | JGI IMG/M metagenome (GOLD analysis project Ga0209516, IMG submission 187716) | Groundwater microbial communities from S. Glens Falls, New York, USA - Naphthalene biodegradation metagenome 12C3dose (SPAdes) (version 2) ... | reverse complement strand
GCGGGGGCCGGGGCGGGAGCCGGGGCTTCGGTCTTGCCACAAGCGGAAACGGCCAGAGCGACGAGTGCTGCAACGAGGAGAGATTGTTTCATTTGGGTACCTTTATCGATAAAGAGGAGGATTCATTGGGGGCGACCGGGGGCGACCCGGCCAGCTTCTGATTTTAGCACTAGCTGAAGACGATGCGGTGGCTCAATCGTCATGCCGAATTTTAGTCGGCTGGCGACTGTTCTGACAGGCGCCTAGCTTTCACGTCCTGCCAGGAATCCGCAACGATACCAGTCGTAGATCAGTGCTGTTCCGGCTACGCCGATATCGTCCAGATTGTCGAGTTCCCGTGAGTCGGCAAGCCGGCGGAATGCGGGTCTGTCGGTGGCAGCAATTGAGGCGGTCTCGCCGTTGATGAAGAAACGGGGGCCGGAGAACAATAACTGGGTCCGCGAATCCAGCCGCAGTCCGCGCTTGTTGGCGACCGCGGAAAACCGTGCGAGGGAAAGAGGACGGGCCGGGCGATCAAATATCACCTGGGCCTTGGGCTCGCTCAATGTGCTGCCGAGAAACTCGACCACGGTGTTGCGATTCCAACGGATGGCGGCAAGCATTTGCTCAACCTGATCGATGGTGGCCGCGGAGATTTCCGCCGGGTGCTTCTGCTGCTTGAGATTCGGATCGCTGTAGCGTCCCGGCAGTTCTATGCGTTCGGCCAGGAACATCAGGAACTGTTCGGCAAGTTCTTGCGCCGGCGCAGCGCGAAATCCGACCGAGTAAGTCATGCACTCGCCGATGGCGATGCCGTCGTGTGCCCATTCGGGCGGCAGGTAAAGCAGGTCGCCGGATTCCAGTACCCAGTCGTGCTTGGGCCGGAAATCCTTGAGGATGCGCAATGGCAGGCCCTCGATCAAGTGCTGGTCCTTCTGGTTGCCGATGCGCCAGCGCCGTTTCCCTATGCCTTGCAGCAGAAAGACGTCGTAGTTGTCGAAATGCGGGCCGACGCCGCCGCCGTCGTTGGCATAACTCACCATCAGGTCGTCTAGCCGCGCGTAGGGGATGAAGTCGAACTCGCGCATGAGACGGTCGGCCTCCGGCAGCAGCAGGTTGAGCCCCTGCACCAGCGTTGTCCAAGGTTTTTTCGCACGGCGCAGGCGGTCGCGGCTGAAGGGGCCGTGCTCTATGGTCCAGCGCCCGCCTGCCTGGGAGACAAAGCGCGATTCTGCGTCGTCGCGGCAAGCGAGGTCAAACAGATCGTCGCGCGTGAGCAGGCCGGTGAAGCCGGGCAGGGCGTTGCGGACGAGCAGCGGCTTCTTCTGCCAGTATTCGGAGAGGAATTGCTTGACGGGCATACCGCCCAGCAAGGCTTCGAGGAAGGGAGTGTTCATGGGCGGATTATAATCGCGCCCTTTTCGTCCCTACCGCATTTATGCCCCAAGCACTGATCGAATCCCTGGACCACGAAGGCCGCGGCGTTGCCCATGTCGATGGCAAGGCGATATTCATCGAAGGCGCATTGCCCGGCGAGACTGTCGAATACTCAAGTTTCCACAAGAAGCCGAAGTACGAGCAGGCGCAGGCTGTTGGCATTCTGAATGCCTCGAGTCAGCGCGTTGTTCCGCGCTGCCCGCACTTCGGTGTTTGCGGCGGATGCAGCATGCAGCACATGTGGCCCGCGGCGCAGACGGCGGCAAAACAGCGTGTGCTCGAAGATGCGCTCTGGCATCTGGCGCGCTTGAAGCCGGAAACGATTTTCCCGCCGATTTCGGGTGCGCCCTGGGGCTACCGCCACCGGGCGCGGTTTTCGGTGCGCTATGTGGCGAAGAAAGGCGGTGCGCTGGTCGGATTTCGAGAGAAGCGCAGCAGTTTTGTTGCGGTCATGGACTCCTGCGAAGTGCTGCCGCCAGCGGTTTCCGTATTGCTACCGCACTTGAAGGTGCTGATTGCGGAACTGTCGATTCCCGACCGTCTGCCGCAGATCGAGGTGTCCGTCGGCGACGGGCAGATCGTGCTGGTATTGCGCATCCTCGAAGCGCTGACGGTGGCGGACGAGGTGCGCTTGCGCGACTTCGCCGACCGGCGCGGCGTCGTCTTGTATCTGCAAACCGGCGGCCCCGATACGGTGGTGCTGTTTCATCCGTCCGAGGTGCCTCCGCTTGCCTATACGCTGCCCGACTTCGGCGTAACGTTGCGTTTTCGTCCGACCGATTTTACGCAGGTGAATCACGGCGTGAATCGCATGCTGGTGCGCCGTGCGCTGGCCTTGCTACAGCCGCAGGCCGGTGAGCGCATTGCCGACATGTTCTGCGGCATCGGGAATTTCACGCTGCCCATCGCCCGTTCCGGGGCGAGTGTCGTCGGCATCGAGGGTAGCCGGCAACTGGTCGAGCGCGCCCGTGCCAATGCCGAACTCAACGGTTTGGGCGCGCGCTGCGATTTTGCCGTCGCCAACCTGTTTGCCGCGACTGCCGAGAGCATCGCCGCGCTCGGTCGCTTTGACAAGATGCTCATCGATCCGCCGCGCGAAGGGGCGCTGGACCTCGTCAAGAGCCTGGGCACGGAGGGGCCGCGCCGCATCGTGTATGTTTCCTGCAATCCGGCCACGCTGGCCCGCGATGCTGCGGTGCTGGTGCATGAGCAAGGCTATGCGCTGCGTGGCGCAGGCATCGCCAGCATGTTCGCGCATACGTCGCACGTCGAATCCATTGCACTGTTCGAGAGATGCTGAAACGACAAGGGCAGCCGAAGCTGCCCTTGTGCCCGGTGTCGGCAACGCTCAGTCGCGTTCGCCCGAGAACGCCATCAGCAGGTTCAGCAGGCTGACGAAGACGTTGTAGACGTCGAGATAAACCGCCAATGTCGCGCTGACGTAGTTGGTTTCGCCGCCCTGCACGATACGGTTGATGTCGTAGAGGATGTAGGCGGAGAAGATCACCACGGCGAGCGCCGAAATCGCCAGCGCCAGTGCGGGAATCTGGAAGAAGGCGTTGGCGAGTGCCGCCAGCAGGATCAGGATCATGCCGGCAAAGAGGAACTTGCCGATGCCGCTGAAGTCGCGCTTGGTGGTCGATGCGATGCCGGCCAGGGCGAAGAAGATGCCGCCGGTGCCGGTCGCCGCCAGGGCGATCAGCGTGCCGCCGTTCGAGAAGCCCAGCGCCACTTGCAGAATGCGCGAAAGCATCAGGCCCATGAAGAAGGTGAAACCCAGCAGCAGGACGACGCCGAGGCCGCTGTCCTTGTTCTTCTCTATGCCCCACATGAAGCCGATGGCAATGCCAAGGAAGACGAGGAAACCGATCATCGGGCTGCCGGCAAAGAAGGAAAACTGCATCTGGATGCCGAGCAGAGCGCCAAGTACGGTCGGCACCATGGTGAGTGCCAGCAGTGCATAGGTGTTACGCAGCACGCGGTTCTGCTGTTGAACGTGGGTTTGAGCGCTGGACGGGAATTGGCCGAACTGGGTGTCTTGCATGGAAGGATATCCTCCGTTACTGGGAATGAACTACGGATAAGACTATAGGAAGCCGGTTAAAGTTTCAATGACGAATATGCGGGAAATTTTCCTGATTTCAAGGGGCTCGGATCGCAGCGGCGCCCGGGCGCTATAATCGCCGGCCGCAACGGAAGCCGGACGGATGTCGGAGGCAAATCCGGTAAGAAATTACGGATGGGTGGCAGAGCGGTTGAATGCACCGGTCTTGACAATGCGCCCCGCAGGGGCTCATTGCGGCGCAGGCTAACGCGGCTTCATCGCGTTAAGCCGCGAAGCGGCGGCCGGAGGCAAAACCGGCGAAGAATTACGGATGGGTGGCAGAGCGGTTGAATGCACCGGTCTTGAAAACCGGCGAGGCTTCGCGGCCTCCGTGGGTTCGAATCCCACCCCATCCGCCAGCATTTTCCAAACAACAGGAGCTGAGCTTGAGTTCAATTCGTGCCAGAGCGGTTCTCGTTGCCGTAATTTGTTGCTCCGCCTGGACGGTTCTGGCGGCACAGGTCGACATCCTGCCCGGCGACTACGTTGCCTTGCCCCCGGGTAATTTTGCGGTCACGGGCTATCTGTTTCAGCGCGATGTTGTCGGTCCTTATGTCGGCGGCACGCAAGTTGGGACTGCGCGCATTCGCGCCGATGTCGCCGCCGTCCGCGTCAACGGCTACCGCGAGATCGCCGGTATGACCTGGGCGTGGTCGGTGACGCCGCTCTGGTCGACGGCGCATCTCGCCGCGGGAACCCTGCCGGCAGCGTTCGGCCGCGATGCCGGCGGCTCCGGCGACATGCGCCTGGCGGCAACGTTGTGGCCGGTGGCCGACGCCCAGCGCGGCGAATACCTCGGATTGTCCGTGGCATGGTTTCAACCGAGCGGCAATTACTCGAACCGGCGCATCCTTAATATCGGCGAGAACCGCAGCAAACTGGTTTTGCTTGCCGGTTGGTCGACCGCGCTGACGCAGAGCCTTCGCCTTGAACTCATTCCGGAGCTTGCCTTCTTCGGCGACAACAGCGACTACCTCGTCGGGCGGCTGCGCAAGCAGGATGAAACGCTGGCCGTGACCGGATATCTGCGTTGGCGAGCGGCACCGCAGTGGGACGTGTTTGCCGGGGCGCAAGCCAACGGCGGCGGCGAAACGTCCATCAATGGCGTGCGGCAGAACGACGTCGCGCGCAATAACCGCCTTCTGCTTGGCGTCAGCCGCTTCTTCGGGAAGGCGGCCGTCGCATCGCTACGCTATGGTCGCGACGTCAATATCGAAAACGGCTTGCGTTTGGACAGCGAGTGGATGTTCCGGATCAGCCGACGGTTCTAGTGGTTCATTCCGTCAATATATACAAAGGCTTGGCTCGCCAATTAGTGTGCTATTCGATGCCGGACATGGGGTGACAACGCTTTCGGCTGACCGAGGCCAAGAGGGAACTGGAAGAACTGGGCGAGATCGGGCACAAACTGCACTGCATCCCGTGGCACCAGTGGAAACGTTCTTAGACGTGCGCCATGAATCTGATGAAAGCGGGGGGAGGAAGCGCGGGCGCGGCGCCCGGCTTGCTCATGTGCCGTCTCGCCAGCGACGACTCATGAGGATGCCTGCCTATGGACCCGGGAACGTCAGGAATTGACAGGTTTTCCGGTCCGATCGTCGCTACAATCCCTGCAGTCGTAATTGCGCCCACGGTATTGGCGGGTATGAGGCGGCGGTCGAGATGATGTCGGCCGTTCGCTTCCCCGCCGGTTCTGTGCCTGATCCGCACGGGATTATCGATACTGCCGGCCTTAGTGGTACTTACATGCTTTGATGTAGAGGTGAACCATGCGTAAGATTCCCGCCCCCTCTTTCGCTCGTTCGCCCAAGGCGCAACGTAGCCGCAATCGCCTTCTGGCTCTCGAACCGCGTTATCTGTTCGATGGCATCGCGATTGTCGATGCGCTCCTCGATCCCTGGCATACCGAGGCGCCGACGGTGCTGCCCGATACTGCGCCGCGAACTGAAGCTGCCGTAGCCAATGCCGATCTGGTCGGCCCTTTGGCTGGTCTGTCGCATTCGAGAGCAACGGGTACCGCCGCGCTGTTCGCGCTTGACACCGCAATCCTGCCGTCTCAGGATGCGGCCGCGCTGGCGGCACAGGCCATTCGCGACTTCCTCATCACACCTGGGGGCGAGGCAGCTCTTTCGTCGTTGTTCCCCGGCCAGCAGGGAGCAAGCACCGAGCAGCAGCAGAATGCAGCCGAGGCCCTGCGGCAGGACATTCTGGCGGGGCGTTATTCGGTCCAGGTCCAGGCTATCGGCAACGCGGAAATCGGCGGCGTCTTTGGTGCGTTTGCCGCTGATGGCCCTGCGGGGCGGCCCACGGTTTTCGTCAATCGCGACTGGATTGCCGCGACTCCCGGGCGGGAGGCCGTGAGCCGTGTCCTCATCGAAGAATTCGGCCACAGCCTCGACCACGCATTGAACGGTAACAACGATACCTCGGGGGACGAAGGCGAGGCCTTCGCCGCGGCCGTATTGAATTTCAATCCGAGCGCCGCCGATCGTGCCCGCATCGCCGCGGAGGACGATCATTCGACGATTACAGTGGACGGGCAGACCTACCAGGTTGAGGATGCCTCAATCACGTTTACTCGGGTCTATCAGGGAACCCCCAGATCGTGGAGCGAGGAAGCACAATCGATTACCACCTATGCTTCTCCGGTCGCCGGCACCAACTTCAGATTCGTGTCGAGCAACCCCAGCGACCTCTACTACTCCGGCAACAACGTTACCGGATATCTGCAATACACCGACAACGGCGGCAATGCCCAGTCCGTCTATGGCGTAATCAGCCGTTTGTTCAAGACGCCTGGGAATAATGTCGTCGGGCTCTACTTTTACGCGCCCGGAGCGGACGGCTTGATCAATGGCGTCGGCGACTCATCCTATCTGATCTGCCTGGATTCGACGCAGTTCACGGGAAACACGGAGTACGGCACCAGCAGCGACCCGGTCGATACCGCGCTCAACCGGCTGATCGTCCCCAACAGCGCCCCTGTGGCCGCCAACGACACGGCAACCGTATTGGAAGACGGCAGCGTATCAGGCAACGTATTGACCAACGATAGCGATGCCAATAACGATACCCTGACGGTGACGGCGTTCTCGGTAGCCGGCTCTGCCGGGACGGTAGGTGCGGCGAAATCGATCAGCGGTGTGGGCAGCATCACGGTCAGCAGCAACGGCAGCTACACGTTCACGCCGCTCGCCAACTACGCCGGCCCGGTGCCGGCCATCCGCTACACCGTGTCCGATGGCAGTGCGACGATGACGGGTAATCTTTCCATCGGCATCACGCCGGTGAACGACGCCCCGGCGGGCGCGGACAAGACGATCACCACCCGCGAAGACACCGGCTACACCTTCAATGCCGCCGATTTTGGTTTCAGCGATCCGACCGACAGTCCGGCGAACGCATTGTCCACCGTCAGGATCACGACCCTGCCGGCCGCCGGAACGCTGACCTTGAACAGCGCGGCCGTCACCCAGGGACAGGAGATTGCTGCCAGCGCCATTAGCGCCCTGGTCTATACGCCCGCGGCCAACGCCTCCGGCACCGGCTATGCAAGCTTCACCTTCCAGGTGCGCGACAACGGCGGCACGGCTAATGGCGGCATCGACCTCGACCCGAGCCCGAACACCATCAGCGTCAACGTTACTGCGGGCAACGATGCGCCGACCGCCGGCGCGGATGTCGCCACGGCCGTCGAGGCCGGCGGCACCAATAACGGCACCGCCGGCACCACCCCGACGGGCAACCTCCTTACCAATGACAGCGATCCCGACAGCGGCGACAGCAAGTCGGTCGCGTCCGCCAGCAGCGCGGCGACGGCAACGACGGCGGTCGGCACCAACTCGGCCATTGCCGGCGTCTACGGCACGCTCACCGTCAGCAGCGACGGCAGCTATAGCTACGCCGTCAACAACAGCAATGCGGCCGTGCAGGCCTTGCGCCAAAACAGCAATACCCTGACCGACACCTTCAGTTACACGATGCAGGACGGCGGCGCGCTGGCATCGAGCAGCACGCTGACGGTGACGATCCAGGGCGCCAACGATACGCCGGTGGCAGCCGACGATTACAACACCGCGAAGGAATCCATCGCGGGATCGAACAACTACTCGGGATCGGACACGACCGGACACACAGCGACCGGGAATGTGCTGACCAACGACACCGATGTCGATAGGAACGGCGAAACCAGGACGGTGGTCGGCATCAACTCCTCGGCAAGTGGCAGCACGACTTCCTCCAGTACCGTTCTGTCCTTCACCACGCTTCCAAACAACGTCAGCGTGGGCTACTACGTCTTCCTGGACGGGGACGTCATCGATAACAACAGCAATCCCGGCACCCTCTTGCGGGATGCGGGCAACATCGCGATCACAATCACATCGATCGATAGCGTCAACAAGACTTTCACGCTCAGCGCCACGGTTGCCAACGCGACCCTGAGCACCAATCAGTTGCTCGGCTTTGCAAACAGCACGGGCGGCGCCGCGTACAAAGATGAATACATAAGCAGCTCCACGGTTTCCGCCGGTACCCAGATCACCTTGACATCGGTGCAAGGCACCATCGCTCAGGGCATGGCCGTTGCCGGCTCCGGCATCGCGGCCAACACCACCGTCTCGGCCGTGACCTACGACGGCAGCGGCGCGGTGACAAGCGTCACCATCAGCCAGGCCGCAGCGCTGTCCAGCACCCCGCTCACCTTCAGCGCTGCCGCGGGCACCACCGTCACCGGCCGCTACGGCGCCCTGGCCTTGGCTGCCGATGGCAGCTACACCTACACGCCGACGGCGAACAACGCCGCCCTCAGCGAGGGGCAGTCCGGTGTCGACTCCTTCGGCTACGGCATGCAGGACGTAGCCGGCACCACCAGCAGCGCCACCCTGCGCATCACGGTACTCGGCTCAGGCACCAACGACCCGCGCGCGGTCGCCGACACAGCGACCGCCGTCGAGGCCGGCGGCACCAGCAATGGCACGGCCGGCACCAACCCGACGGGATCGGTCATCGGCAACGATACAGCCACCGTGGGAACCATCAGCGTCGTTGCCGGCCGCACGTCGAGCGCCTCGTCCGAAACCGCGATCTCGTCCGGCTCCTACATCGATTTCGCCGGCCTCTACGGCACCTTGCGCCTCAACTCGGATGGCACTTACACCTACACGGTGGCCAACAGTAACGCCGAGGTACAGGAGTTGCGAACCAGCGGCAATACGCTGACCGACACCTTCGCCTACCGCATCCGCAATACCGCAGGGACTCCGCGCGAGGACAGCAATACGCTCACCGTGACGATCCAGGGCGCCAACGATGCGCCCGTCGCCACGGCGGATACGGCCGGCGCCCGGGAAGCCGGCGGCACCGGCAACGCCAACGCAGGCTACAACCCCAGCGGCAACGTGCTGGCGAACGACACGGATGTCGACAGCGCCGACACCGCGACTGTTTCCGCCATCACCGGCGGCACCGTCGGGCAGGCCAAATCGGGAACCTATGGCAGCGTGACGCTCAACGCGGACGGCTCCTACACCTACACAGTGGACAACGGTAATGCCGCCGTCCAGGCGCTCGCGGCGGGTGCCGCCCTGACCGATACCTTCACCTACACGGTGCGGGATACCGCCGGCCTGACCTCGTCGAACACCCTGACCGTCACCATCAACGGCGCCAACGATGCGCCGGTGAACACGCTGCCGGGCACGCAAAGCCTGCGGGAATATCAAAGTCTGGCGATCACGACCTTGTCCGTCGACGATGCCGACGGCAACCTGCAAACCGTGCAACTGACCGTCGCCAGCGGCACCCTCGCCATCGGCAATCTCAACGGCGCCAGCGTTTCGGCGGGCGCCAACAGCACGGCGACGCTCACGCTGTCGGGCACGCAAACCCAGATCAACGCGGCGCTGGCCACCCTGACCTACCAGGGCAATGCCTACTTCAGCGGCACCGATACGCTGACCGTCGTTTCCACCGACGGCGGCGGGCTTCAGGACACGGATACGCTGGTGATTACGGTCAACCCCGACGATCGCGTCCTCTCGGTCAACAGCATCACGGTCAACGAAGGCTCGCCCTACGCGGTCTTCACCGTCACCGGCGTGGCCGGGCAGAAGGTCTCGCTGGCCCTCGGTAGCACCAGCACCACGAGCGACGTCGATGCCAGCTCCGGTGCCGATTTCTCGCCCAACCTTGAATACTATGATGGGTCGCAGTGGCAGGCCTACAGCGGCGCACCGGTGGCCATTCCGGCCGGCGGCACGACGCTGCTGGTGCGCACCGCGATCAACAACGACAGCGCCTACGAAGGCGCCGAGACGTTTACGCTCGTTGCCAGCAACACCGCTGGCGCGGCGGTCACGGGCACCGCGACGATCAAGGACGACGGTACGGGCGTGAAATATCCGGGCACGCTGACGGGCGGCACCCCGGACACGTCGAGCAGCGATCTGGACGACGACCGCAACTTGACCGTGAACAACATCCAGGTCAACGAGGGTTCGCCGTACGCGGTATTCACCGTCGATGGCGTGGTCGGACAAAGCGTGAGCCTTGCCCTCCGGAGCGCCACCGCAACCGTCGGCACCGATACCGGCAGCGGCCTGCAATACTACGACGGCAGCGCCTGGCAGACCTACAGCGCCGCCGTGGCCGTCCCGGACGGCGGCAAGCTGTTCGTGCGCACCACGATCGCCAACGACGGCGTCTATGAAGGCCCGGAAAGCTTCGGCCTTGCGGCGACGAATACCGGCGGCGCCACCGCCATGGGGACTGCGCTGGTCCTGGACGACGGTACCGGCACGAAGTATCCGGGCGGCTTGAGCGGCGGCAACCCGGTGACCGAAACCACGAGCCTCGACGACGACCGCACGCTCACGGTGAGCAGCCCGACGGTGAACGAAGCCTCGCCCCACACGGTATTCACGGTTAACGGCAATGCGGGTCAGCAAGTAACGCTGACGCTGGGTAACGACAGCGATGGGGCGACCGCCAATGCCACCCTCGGTACCGACACCGCCGCGACCGCAACGCTCGAAGTGTGGGATGCCGGCACGAGCGCCTGGGTGGCCTACGATGCGGCCAACAAGCCCGTAGTGCCGGGTAGCAGCGGTACGGGCAATTTGCTGGTGCGTATCGGCATTGTCAACGACACTCCTTATGAGGGTGCCGAGACCCTTACGCTCACGGCGGCCTATGTGGCAGGCGGCACCAAGGAAGCCACCGGAGTGGCGACCATCGTCGACGACGGCACGGGCGTGAAATATCCGGGCACAGTGACCGGCGGCAACCCGGATACCTCGACCAGCGGGCTCGACGACGACCGGGCCTTGACCGTGAACAACGTGACGGTCAGCGAAGCCTCCCCCTATGCGGTGTTCAATGTCGGCGGCGCCGTCGGCCAGAGCGTCACGCTCGCCCTGCAAGGCGGTACGGCGACGCTCGGCACGGATACCGGCACCACGCTGCAATACTTCGACGGCAGCAACTGGCAGACCTACAGCGGCGCCGTGGCGATTCCGGCGGGGGGCAACCTGCTGGTGCGGGTGGCGATCACCAACGACAGTCCGTACGAAGGCGCGGAGACCTTTACGCTGCGTGCGACCAATACCGGCGGCAGTACCTTCTCGGGCACGGGCACGATCGTCGACGACGGCAGCAGCACCAACGTGTTCAATGCGAACACCAACAGCGCCACACCTGCCGCGGGCACGGCCGACGACGACCGATCGGCCGTGACGATAGACAGCCCGACGGTAGCGGAAGGCGGCTATGCCGTCTTCACCGTGAGCCTGGATCACGCGAGCACGGGGGCGATCAGTTTCACGCCGGTGCTGAGCAGCGGCACGGCGACGGTGGGCACGGACACAGCGGCGAGCGGCACGCTGGAAGTATCGACGGACGGCGGCGGCAACTGGAGCACGGTAAGCGGGGCGGTGACGATCCCGGCGCTGTCGAGCTCGATCCAACTGCGCATCGCCACGACGGACGACGCCCTGGCCGAGAGCAGCGAGAACTTCACGCTGAGCACGGGCACGATCACGGGCACCGTGACGAGTACGAGCGCCGTAGTAGGCACGGCCACGATCACGGACAACGACAGCGCACCGACGCTGAGCGTGAACGACGTGACGATTAACGAAGCGGCGGGCACGGCGACCTTCACTGTAACGAGGAGCGGCGCGACGGGCGGCACGGCGACGGTGAATTACGCCACGAGCAACGGCACGGCGACGGCGGGATCGGACTACACGACGACGGCCGGGACGGTGAGCTTCGCGGCGGGCGAGACCAGCAAGACCTTCACGGTGGCGATCACGAACGACGGCATCTATGAAGGCGGAGAGACGCTGAACGTCACGCTGTCGAACGCGGTTGGTGCGACGATTGCCGACGGCAGCGGCGTGGGCACCATCAGGGACGACGGCACGGGCACGGGCGGCACGGACAACGACACGCCGACGGTATCGATAGACAGCCCGACGGTAGCGGAAGGCGGCTATGCCGTCTTCACCGTGAGCCTGGATCACGCGAGCACGGGGGCGATCAGTTTCACGCCGGTGCTGAGCAGCGGCACGGCGACGGTGGGCACGGACACAGCGGCGAGCGGCACGCTGGAAGTATCGACGGACGGCGGCGGCAACTGGAGCACGGTAAGCGGGGCGGTGACGATCCCGGCGCTGTCGAGCTCGATCCAACTGCGCATCGCCACGACGGACGACGCCCTGGCCGAGAGCAGCGAGAACTTCACGCTGAGCACGGGCACGATCACGGGCACCGTGACGAGTACGAGCGCCGTAGTAGGCACGGCCACGATCACGGACAACGACAGCGCACCGACGCTGAGCGTGAACGACGTGACGATTAACGAAGCGGCGGGCACGGCGACCTTCACTGTAACGAGGAGCGGCGCGACGGGCGGCACGGCGACGGTGAATTACGCCACGAGCAACGGCACGGCGACGGCGGGATCGGACTACACGACGACGGCCGGGACGGTGAGCTTCGCGGCGGGCGAGACCAGCAAGACCTTCACGGTGGCGATCACGAACGACGGCATCTATGAAGGCGGAGAGACGCTGAACGTCACGCTGTCGAACGCGGTTGGTGCGACGATTGCCGACGGCAGCGGCGTGGGCACCATCAGGGACGACGGCACGGGCACGGGCGGCACGGACAACGACACGCCGACCATTGCGGTCAACAGCGTGACGGTGAGCGAAGCCTCGCCCTATGCGGTATTTACGGTCACGCTGGACCATGCCAGCACGGGAGCGATCGGCTTCAACCCGGTGCTGAGCTCGGGCACGGGCACGGCCGGCACGGATACGGGGGCCGGGCTCGAGTATTACAACGGCACCAACTGGGTGAGCGCGGCCGATGGCGTGACCCTGGCGGGCGGCACGACCGAGGTGCTGCTGCGCACGACGATCGCCAACGACGGCGTGTTCGAGGGCAGCGAAAACCTGACGCTGTCGACGGGCGCCGTGACCGGAACCGTCGCCAACAGCGGCGGCGTGAGCGGCACGGTGACGATCCGCGACGACGGCGGCAGCGGCAACATCTTCGACGGCAGCCCGAACGGCACGCCGGTGGCTGGCGACGCGAACGACGACACGCCGACCATTGCGGTCAACAGCGTGACGGTGAGCGAAGCCTCGCCCTATGCGGTATTTACGGTCACGCTGGATCATGCCAGCACCGCGGCGACCCGCTTCAATCCGGTGCTGATCTCGGGTACGGGTACCGTGGGCACCGACACGGGTACCGGGCTGGAGTACTACAACGGCACGGCCTGGGTGAGCGCTGCCGAAGGCGTGACGATGACTGGCGGCACGACCCAGGTGTTGCTGCGCACGACGATCACCAGCGACGGCATCTTTGAGGGCAGCGAGAGCCTCACGCTGTCGACGGGTGCGGTGACGGGCGCGCTTACGAACGGCAGCGGGGCGATCGGCACCGTCACGATCCGTGACGACGGCGGCAGCACCAACGTCTTCGACGGGGGGCCGAGCGGTACGCCGAGCGCAGGCAGCGCGAACAACGACGCGCCGCCGCCGACGATATCCAGCGTAACAACCGATACTGGAACGTCGCCGACCGACTTCATCACTGGCGACAACACCATTGCCCTATCCGGTACCTGGACGGCAGGGGCAGGCGTCCTGACCGTTACATTCGGCAACACGACTTACACGCTGGGAACCGACGCCGCGCTGACTTCGCCGGCTCCCGGCCTATGGGTTCTGGACCTGACGGACAGGATTACTGCCGATGGAACCTATACCGCGGTGGTGGAAGTGACGGACCCCGCCGGCCACGTCGGACGGGCGGCTCAGGATGTGGTGATCGATACCTCTCGCCCAGCCACACCTACGGTCGTTCCCATGACGACTTATGACGACACGCCGACGCTCACAGGCCAAGCGGTTGTGGCCGCGGGCGAAACCCTGACGGTTTCGGTAGACGGCAATGTCTATACCTTAGGCGACGGGCATTTGACCCTGGATGCGGCTACTTCCATGTGGGTACTGACCATTCCGGACGGTCGGCCTCTCAGTGTTGGTCGTTCCTACGACGTCGCCGCAACTATCAGCGATGCGGCCGGCAATACGGCGACTGATACAACGAGCAGCGAGGTCGCGGTGCTGGCGCCGCCGTCGGTGGCGCCGCCAGCACCGGTCGTTGATCGACCGGTCATAGTTCCGGTCGAGACCGCCGTTCCGCAGACTCCGGCGTCTGTTCCCGCCAGAAGCGGCGGAGCGGACTCTGTCGCGTTGACGGGCGCCGATTCCGCGGCCGGCAACACTGGCGCGCGGATGGTGATCCAAGTAGTGACGCCCGTGGGTTCTCAGTTGTCGCGGGGCGATCAAGGCAATGCCACGGCGGCGCCGACGCTTGAATCGACCGACCGCGGTTTCCCGGTCGAGCGCCTGCAATCCGACGCCGTGCGAACCGCAACGGTCCAGGATCAGCAAAAAGGCGGCGATCGCCTGTTTGTGTATAACGGCATCAAGAGTACGACGATCCAGATCAGTCAGGCGCTCGACTACCGTGTACCGAAAGACGCTTTCGGTCACACCAATACGGCGGCTGTCGTGCAGCTTGAGGCGTCGATGTCCGACGGCGCGCCCCTGCCCGAATGGATGGACTTTGATCCGACCTCCGGCACGTTCAGCGGCAGGCCGCCGACCAATGCCGTCGGCGCCATCGACGTGAAGGTGACGGCGCGCGACGACCAGGGCCGCGAGGTGACATCGAACTTCAAGATGCAGATCGAGGGCGGCCAGTCGCACGTGCAACCCGAGAAGCCGGTGGCGAACGACGAGGCGCGGGCAAAGCCCGGTCCCGGCGCGGATGCTGGCGATCAGGACGCACCGCTTCAGCCGATGCGTCTGGGAAGCGACAAGCCGGCGCCGGCCAAGCGGGGAACGGTGCCATTCTCCGATCAACTCAAGTTATCGAAGCGCGATGCGGTGCTGGAGAAGGTGCTCGCGCGCCAACATGCCGGCCCCATTGCGGCGGCACGCAACCGCATGATCGGCTAGGATGAGGGACTTGGTCAGTTGGCGCTCGTCGCCTTGCAGCCGGTATAGGCGTTCGTCGAACCGTCCTTGAACGTTGCATCGTTGCCGTTGATGTCGAGCATGCTGATACCGTTGCCGTAGCTTGTACCGTTGGCGGCCTTTTCGAGGCGCAGCTCGCGATCTGGCAGGATCAGCCAGACAGCGCCGCCGTCCAGATTGCGGACATAGAAGCGCTTGTTGCCGCCGCACCGGAATTCGGCTGCATTGGCTGGCGGCTTCGTTCTATCCTGAACCGTTTCTTCGCCGAAGGGCAGCAGGCTGCCGATATTGACGCTGGAACAGCCCGAGGCCAGCAGGGCAAGGAAAACAATGCGGCTTAGCGTGTTGTTCATGTCGATCCGTTGGAATCCTGTTTCGTTGCGTCGGCCCAGCAGTTGGGCGTCTCGTAAATCCGTACGCGTTCCAGTCGCAAATGGTTGCCGTAGGTATCGCGATAGACCGGGGCCAGCGTGGCGAAGGCGATGCGTGCCAGGTTCTCGGCCGTCGGCACATGGTCGAGCAGTACCGTCTTGTGTCCGGGCAGCGTGACCAGAAAATCGGTGACCGTCTTGTCGCCCCTCCAGGCGAGGAAGGCATGATCCCAGGCATCGACAAGATGGCTGCGCGCCAGGGATTTGACCTCGGAGAAGTCCATCACCATGCCGTTGGCAGGGTCGCCGGCTGCGTCGATGGTAGCGCCCGACAGCGTTATCTCTATGGCATAGCGGTGGCCGTGCAGATGGCGGCACTGGCTTTGATGGTCGGGGATGCGGTGGCCGGCGTCGAATTCGAGGCGGCGCGTGATCTGCATGGGATCGATGGTAAGCTGAAAGGCCGCAAAGTATAGCATCGACTGCATCGTGCCTTCGTCCGTCCTGCCGCTCACCGTCGAGGATCATCGCCGCGATAGCGTCGGCATGACCTACGTTTATCCCGTGATTTCGCGCCGGGCCGGCGGTGTTTCGTTGGGTATCAATCTCAACCCCAATAACGCGTGCAACTGGCACTGCATTTATTGCCAGGTGCCTCACCTGTCCCGTGGCGGGCCGCCGCCGCTCGACTTGCCGAAACTGGAAGACGAACTGCGACGCCTGCTGCAAGACATTGTCGCGGGAAGCTTTATGGTCGAGCGGGTACCGGAAGGCTTGCGCCGCCTGGTGGACGTCGCGTTTTCGGGCAACGGCGAGCCGACCAGTGCGCGCGAGTTCCCGCATGCCGTCGCTACGGTGGCGCGGGTGCTGCGCGAATTCGATCTGGCCGGACCAGTGAAAATCCGGCTGATTACCAATGGCAGTCTGCTGGACCGGAATGCAGTGCGCGAAGGTATTGCGCTGATCGGATCTGCCGGCGGCGAGGTTTGGTTCAAGCTCGATGCGGCCAGTCCGGCGGCGTCGTTGCGTATTAACGGGACGCGTCAGAAGCCGGACGCGGTGTTGCGGCGTTTGAGTCTATGCACGGCACTTTGCGAAACCTGGGTGCAAAGTTGTTTCTTCGCGCTCGACGGGAATTCGCCGGGCGAGCGCGATGTGGCGGAATATCTGGGAATGCTCGAGACGGCCAGGGCGAAACTCGCCGGGGTGCATCTCTACGGCCTGGCGCGGTCTTCTTGCCAAATAGAAGCACTGCGACTAGGCCGATTGCCGGCCGAATGGCTGGAAGTTCTGGCAACGCGCATCCGCGCGCTCGGGCTGACCGTACGGGTCAGCCCGTAGGGCCGAATCAGCCCTTCTTCGCGGCCTTGGCTTGCTTCTTCAGGCTCTTGAAGAGGTCGGAGTCATGCGACTTCAGGTATTCGACGACTTCAAAGTCGTCCTTGCGTACCTTGGCGATATCGATCTGTTCGACATGCACCAAACGCAGCAAGTGCTGCACAGGGCGCGGCATGTTGCGACCGCTCTCGTAGCGCGAACCACCGCTCTGGGTGACGCCAAGCTTTGACCAGAACTGCTGCTGGTTCATGCCGAGCTTACGGCGGATTTCACGGGCATCGATCTTCTCAGGGGCTTTCATGACGTTCCTTTACTTTGAAATCAAACGATTATGTCTGTGTATAACGACATATTACCGAAGTAATATGTCTCAAAGCATAGCAGATATATTTTTGCCATACAACCCCGGAATAATTACGGTTATCCACTATGGGATGTCCGGCCATGCCGGGAGGTATCCCGCCTTGATCGGGCAGATGCGCTAAAATTCGCCCCTTCGACAAAACTTAGATCAGGAAGATGGCACTGATAGTTCAGAAATACGGCGGCACCTCGATGGGGTCGCCCGAGCGCATCCGCAACGTGGCCAGGCGGGTGGCGCGGTGGAAGGCACAGGGGAATCAACTGGTTGTAGTCGTGTCGGCGATGTCGGGCGAAACCAACCGCCTGATCGCCCTGGCGAAGGACGTTTCGCCGCAACCCGATGCCCGCGAACTCGACGTCATGATTTCAACTGGCGAACAGGTCACCATCGCGCTGCTGGCGATGGCACTCATGGACTTGGGGCTGAAGGCGAAAAGTTATACCGGTGGCCAGGTGAAAGTGCGCACCGACAGCACCTTCACCAAGGCCCGCATCCTCGGCATCGACGACGAGAGTATTCGTCGCGACCTCGATGCCGATACCATCGTTATCGTCGCGGGATTCCAGGGCGTCGATGCGGACGGCAACATCACCACGCTCGGCCGCGGCGGTTCCGATACCTCGGGCGTAGCGCTCGCCGCGGCCTTGAAAGCCGACGAGTGCCAGATTTACACCGATGTGGACGGCGTTTATACGACCGACCCGCGCATCGTGCCCGAGGCGCGCAAGCTTGACCGCATCACCTTCGAGGAAATGCTCGAAATGGCGAGTCTCGGGTCCAAGGTGCTGCAAATCCGTTCCGTCGAATTCGCCGGCAAGTACAAAGTCAAACTGCGTGTACTCTCCAGCTTTGAGGAAGAGGGTCAGGAGACCATGGGCACGCTTATCACTTTCGAGGAAGACAACAAGATGGAACAAGCGATCATTTCCGGCATCGCCTTCAACCGCGACGAAGCCAAGCTCACCGTGCTCGGCGTGCCCGACCGTCCCGGTATCGCCTACCAGATCCTCGGCGCCATCGCCGAAGCCAATATCGACGTCGACATGATCATCCAGAACGTCGGCCATGACGGCACCACCGACTTCTCGTTCACCGTGCCGCGTGGCGAATTTGCCCGTGCCAAGAAAATTCTCGACGAGCAGGTCAGTCCCCATGTCGGCGCCCGCGCCGTTGAGGGCGACACGCGCATATGCAAGGTTTCGGCCGTCGGCGTCGGCATGCGTTCCCACCCCGGCGTGGCGAGCAAGATGTTCCGGGTTCTCGCCGAGGAGGGTATCAACATCCAGATGATCTCCACCTCCGAGATCAAGATTTCCGTGGTTGTCGACGAGAAATACCTCGAACTTGCCGTCCGAGTTTTGCACCGGGCGTTCGATCTGGATCGGGCAGTCGCCTGAGGCAAGCCGGATCCCTTGTTTTTTCCCCGTCTGTTCGGGGCGGCTAAGTGTAGCCGCCCCGGCTGTACTGGAAGATATTAAGCGTTTGATTTGTCAGTAGAATTATCGAAATGTCGATGATGTCAGAACTTGACAGCTTTTATCCCCGTCCCATCCCCTAAAATCCGGCAATAGTAATAGTGCCGAAGGGGTATTGGCGGTTGCAGATCGTCCCGGCCAAGAGGCATGCCGGTCGATTTCCTGCCTGTCCCGCGCCTGATCCGCGCGCGATGCTGTTGCCTCATGGCTCTGTGATCATGACGTCCGTTCGCTGTGAGGTGCATCATGCGCAAATCGCCCGCCCGCCATTCTGCCAACCCGACGACGCCTGCCCGTCGTCGCAACCGGCTCCTCGCACTCGAACCCCGCTACCTTTTCGACGGCGTCGCCATTGGCGACGCGCCGCACGATCCGCTCCACCCCGAGGCCCCGCATGCGCTGCCCGACTCGGCACCGCGCGATGTGCGCCAGGCGTCCTTGTTCGACACGCCCGTCGCCGTGGCGCCGC
>Ga0209516_1000145_pt1 | contig 19199 bp, 15 predicted proteins | sample Napbiome12C3dose_FD_187716 | JGI IMG/M metagenome (GOLD analysis project Ga0209516, IMG submission 187716) | Groundwater microbial communities from S. Glens Falls, New York, USA - Naphthalene biodegradation metagenome 12C3dose (SPAdes) (version 2) ... | reverse complement strand
AGTCACAAAGCCACTAAGAAACACGAAAACTTTTGTTTATCAACCTTATCAAGTAAAGATTTCTTTAAAAAGTCTTTGTGTCTTAGAGCCTTAGTGGTAAAGCTGTTATGCTGTGCGTAACATCAGTCAATAATAATGATTCACATTGATTAGTGCAAGTATTGCAGAGAAATCCCCTGCTTCACCCAATTAAACCGCTGTCTTTTGCACGCTAAATGACGGAGTGACTGCCGCATCTAATCTTGTAAGGCGCATGTACTTTTTTTATCCGGATCTTTTTCAGTATCATTTCATTCGATCCGAAGGATGCTTCGCATAGAATGAGAGAAAGGTAGTCGCAATTAATTATGATCCGTGGAATCGGTGTCGACATCATCGAAATAGATCGTTTCCGGAAATCGATCGAGAAATACGGCGAATCGTTCCTGAAGAAACTTTTTACCGAAGAGGAAATTCGCTACTGCCGGTCGAAAACATTTCCTGCACAACATTTCGCTGCACGATTTTCCGCAAAGGAAGCATTAAGCAAGGCGCTTGCGACCGGGTACGCCGGCGAATTTGAATGGAAAAATGTGGAAGTGACAAATAATCCGGCAGGCAAACCCGATTTTATCTTCCATCGTAACACCGCAGAAACATTGAAAGAGAGCGATGTGTACCTTTCAATGTCCCACTCGGATACTTCCGTCGTGGCATTTGTCGTGATCGAAAAGAAAAAGAGTGCCGGCTACGGCACCGGCGACCTGTAAAAAAGAATTCACACTTCCTACGCTAACAACGAATTAGGATCAAGGTTCGGTGTTTCAATATCTTTGAAGTAACGCACCGTACCGACCCGCAGTTCATCGGTCGCTTCATCGTCGCAGACGATAATACCGTGAGGATGCAGTTGAAGCGCACTCACCGTCCACATATGGTTGACGCCGCTTTCGACAACATTGGCAAGAGCGCGCGCTTTCTTGTGCCCGTTGATGATAATGAGAACTTCTTTCGCATCAAGAACGGTGGCAACTCCCACCGTCAGCGCGGTCTTCGGCACTTTCGCGACATCGTTATCAAAAAAGCGGGAATTGGCAATCATCGTATCGACCGTGAGCGTTTTAATTCTTGTGCGGGATGAAAGAGATGATCCGGGTTCATTAAATGCGATATGTCCGTCAGGTCCTATTCCACCCAGGAACAGATGAATGCCGCCGGCTTTCTTGATTCTTTCTTCGTATTGCACGCATTCCTGTTCAAGATTGTTCGCGTTACCGTTCAGGATATTCACATTCGCTTTATTGATGTCTATGTGTTTAAAGAAATTATTCCACATGAACGAATGGTAGCTTTCCGGATGTTCTTCCGGGAGATTCACATATTCATCCATATTGAACGTCACGACGTTTTTGAAGGAGACTTTTCCGGATTTGTACATTGCAACAAGTTCTTTGTACGTGCCGAGCGGAGAAGAACCGGTCGGAAGCCCGAGCACGAACGGCTTGTCCGGCGTCGGGTTGAAATCGCGGATCTTTTTTACCACATACGAAGCCGCCCATTTGCTGACGAGTTCATAATTCGGTTGAATGATAACGCGCATAACGATTCCTTTCGAAGATGATCAAAATTAATTAGATGTCCCTTATACGAAGTATGCTCCGCAAAAAGTAGGAAGTCTTCTCTACGAGTCGTAGACCGAAGTTTTTCCTATTAACCTGTGAAAACATTTGGAATAATATCTTTTCTTGTAACTGCTCAGCGTAAAAATATTGAAACTAACTCCGCCATTTATGGCGGAGTGTGAGTCAATACAGAAGCTACTGGCTTTAGCCATGATATTTTTTCAGGGCTAAAGCCCATGAATTTTGGTGGTTTCCAATATCTCCGCCATAAATGGCGGAGTTATGCGGAGCATCCTTCGGACAAAGTGTGATAAACTACACTGTGTAGTTACCTTTTCTTGAAGATAAACTTCGGAAGACTGAATGTTGCAAACACTTTTTAAGGTTCAACTAATTACTACGGTATTTGGCGTAGTAATCGGGTAAAGTGAGCTTCACCTGTTCTTCCAACTCTTCATCGGTTATTGATGACATACGCCCTTCAATTTCGTACTGATCCATCACCCATCGTTGGATCTTTGCAACCTTCATAACACTCAATCGCTCTTCCCCCTTCAGACCGAGAAAATCATTCACCCAAAGAGCCACTCCGTCGGTCCCTGATTTATCGGTGATGGAAACACGCGGCGGGCGGTTGAGCAGTGTTGTCGTGTCAAAGATATTATAGATCTGCTCGAACTTCCTCAGACCGCCGGCATGAATTCCGGCGCGCGTTGTATTGAAATCTTTTCCGACAAAAGGATAATTCGGCGCAAGATGCGTGCCGATGACCTTTTCATAATATTCCACCATCTCGGTGATGACCGAAAGGTTGATGCCGCTCAGACTTCCTTTGAGAGCGATATATTCAATGATCGCCCCTTCCAGCGGCGGATTTCCGCATCGTTCGCCGAGACCGAACAATGTTCCGTTCAGCGCATTGAGTCCATAGATCCACGCGCTTGCTCCGTTGATGTGCACTTTGTGGAAATCGTTATGCCCGTGCCATTCCAAACGATCGGGAGATATGCCGCATTCATTTCGCAATCTCCAGATCAATTTTGGAATAGAGCGCGGCTCGGCAGCATTCGGATAGGACAGACCGAATCCCATCGTGTCGCACAGACGAATCTTCACCTTCATATTGTCCGGTTGATTTTCCGTCAGGCGTTCTAATTTTTGCACGAACGGAAAGACAAATCCCGGAAGATCTGCGCGTGTAATATCTTCAAGATGGCATCGGGGACGAATGCCTGCCTCGAGCGCGGCTTCCACAACCTCGACATATTGATCCATTGCCTGCTTTCGCGTCTGATTTTGTTTGTGGAAGATATGATAATCCGATGAGGAGGTGAGCATTCCGGTTTCTTTTAATCCCATTTCTTTGACGAGACGGAAGTCTCCCTTGTTCGCACGGATCCAGCCGGTGATCTCCGGAAATTTCACATTCAGATTACGGCACGCGTCGATTGTTTCTCTATCGTTTTTTGTATAGAGAAAGAATTCCGATTGACGAATGACACCGTTGGGACCTCCCAGACGCGACAACATCTCGAATAATTTTACCATCTGTTCTTTTTTATACGGCGGACGCGCCTGCTGTCCATCCCGAAATGTGGTATCGGTGATATGGATATCGCGGGTTTTAACTTCGTTGGGATCGAATTCGACGATCTTGCCGTCGATCGTTTCCTGAATTTTTCCTTCAAATTTGATGAGCGGAGGAAGAGAATATGGAAAAATATCTTCTACCAGGTTGGGTTGCGAAACATCTTGTAGTTCATAGGTTCTCATGACATGCACTCCTTTTATTTTTTATTGATTATTGCTTCAAAAAAATCAATTGCACTGCCTACCGACTGGACCTTCAGTGCCTCTTCTTCTACCACGGAAAGTCCGAACTCTTCCTCGAACGCCGCGACTAATTCGATGGATTTCAACGAATCGGCGCCAAGCTCCATGGCAAAACTATCGGTCTCTTTAATATCAGATGCATTCAATTTTAATTCCCGCGCTGTTGTCTTTATTACTATTTCTGCAATTTCCTGTCGTGTCATAATATTATTCCTTATTGTTGTTAATTAGTCGTCCCTTAAAAAGTAGGAAACCTTGTCAAGGTTTATTGATCAATAATGAAACAGCGTCCAAATTTTACAAATCTAATTACATAACCTTGACAAGGTTGTGCGGCTCAAGACTTTTTAAGGTTCAACTAATTACCATGTTTTTGAAATGTTGATATCGTAGTTGAATCTCATTTGCTTCTGTAACAAGTTTTTGAACGACATTATGTGTTTCGCTGCTGCCGCGAACCGATGCAAAATCTTTTTCTGTTTCTTCTTCGGACATATCAATCCCGTATCCGATCTTTGCGAACGCGCCGAATTCACGTTTGGAATCTTCAAGGATCATGGAATGAAGAGAGGTCGCGGATTTCTGCCATTCCTCAATTGCCGTGAGAGCCTGTTCTTTTGTGATAGCAGCCGGTTCGATGTTGTATTCTTTCCGGAACGTATCGTAGACATATTGCCATTCGTCCGCACGATAGCCATCGTACATTGATTGAAATTCTTTGAGCAAATCGTCGTACGAAGTGATTGAGTTGGCGGCAACTTTTTCTTCCAGTGAAGCAAGACGTTCGCGCGGAGTGAGCAAACCGCAAATGTCAGTCCACTCATGCGATCTTTTTAATTGGTTGTGCGGTTTGAGTGACGCCGTTGCCGCCCCCCAATCCGAAGGATGCTTCGCATCATCAGAACTCGTCAATGCTTCGGCGATGCGTGAACAGACCTTATCATTCAAATACCGCGCGATTGCCATCGAATAATATTTAGCGCCTTTGCGCAATAACAGGCGATTGATTTGAAGTCCGCCGTACGAAACGAATTGCTTCTCTTTTGACGTGGATTCACTTAACGCCAGCAGTTCATCTCTGCCGCGGCGCATTTTTTCAACAGTGTACGGAGAAAAAACATCGAAGACGATCAGATCGCGCTTCACCGGCGCTTTCCGATTGTCCCGCTTCGGCCATTTTTCTCCATCCCGCACCGTACCGACTGAAAATAAATTCATCCCCGGTATAACTTTCGACGCTCCATCTTCTTCGTGGATGTACGAGAATGGAAGATTCGGCGCGTTGATGTTGGTAAAATGTTTTCCGATGACAACGCTGAATGCACCGATATGACTTTCCATGAGGACGTAGGAAAATGAGCCGGTTTTACATCCGCGTTCAAACACACCCTGATGCACCGGCCCGAGTTTATACATGTGATTGCTTTGATTCGTTCCGCTTCCGGCATTATAAAAAGAAAACAATCCGGCGATGAGCAGGGTCGATTTATGATGCGTGACGGTGTACGGACCAGCAAACAACGACACCGCTTCACCATGGAATCCCTCGCAGTTTGCAAAGAACAACGAATTCTCCGCCGAATACTGCTTCCCCATTTTCACAGCCTGACCGATAAATACTTTGTCAAGAATCGCACCGCTGTCAACTTTTGCGCCTTCCGCGATGATGAATGATTTTGCCTGCACACCCTCTCCCACTTCAGCGGGATGTTCTGCACAACTCACTATCGTTCCGTTCTCAAGATATTGCACGCCATGGATATATGCATGCGGTCCGATGTTCACGTTCTTTATTGCCCCGCAATGAAGGATTCGTGCGTTCGCTCCGACGCTGATGCGTAAGGAATTGCCTTTACTTTTTTTATTGATTCGCCGCGGCGAATTGATGAGCGATGAGAGATTTTTTGTGAAGAGAGTATTATGCCTCACCATTGCCTGAAGATACGCCGTTTGCGCCGTCAGTTCATTGATGATCACTGTTCCGCGTCCCCCTCCTTCGTTCACAACATCGAGTTCAACACCATTCCCGCACACAGCATCGGGTTCGGCGATAAGAGATGCAGCGTTTTCGATGACAACGTTCTCTTCAATGATATAATGAGAAATGGCGGAACCGATGTTTGAGATACGAACGTTATCGCCGATTGTACAATGGGCAATTGTCGCATTATAGATTCCGCAGTGCAATTCTATTCCATCTGTTGTGATGACGCCGTTGTTGCTCCCAACATCTACTTTCCCGATGAATGTTACATTGCGAAAACGTGACAGGTCACAGTGCGGCCAAAGAGTGACAGATTTCCAATCGTGAGCCGTACATCCTTGCTGAATGAGAGTCGTTATTTGTGATTGATCGAGTTGAGTTGATTTCATATTGAATGTTGAACATGATGGTATTAGATATGGGGCATCGTTACGTGTATTCTGTTGTCGGGTTGACCCCGTTGGATAGAATTATCCTTCGAGGTGGATGCCCTCGAACAAGATTATCCAACGGGGTGAACGGATTGGGAAATTTCTGATGTAGTACAAATTGCTGCGGTAATGTACCCTCTTTTTTTACGGAAGTCAACGTTTTGATCCACATCTGCAATCGGGTGCAATTATTGACGATTAAATCTTACATGAGGCTCGGTAAGAAGCACTTCATTCCTTCTCTCCCTCCACTCGCCGCGTCGAGTCTTCAACAATCTTTATTTCTTCTTCCCTGCCCGACACGATTTTTGGCGGGTGTTACACTGTACAACACTTACACGGATTTGTCTGTTGATAGATGTTAACAAGCCCGAAGGGCTGATACTTTTATAGAAAAGAGAACCAAACCATTTACAAATCCCGAAGGGATGAACAAAAAATAATGTCTTCGTAACGATGAAAAACCATCTTATGTTCTCAAATTCTCCGTCTTAATAGGTGGAGAGAATTAAGGGCGGGGTCGCTTACACGCTTCCCAAATAACTTGCAACACTCCGTCAAGATTTGTTTTTACTTCACGATTTCTGAATCGCAACACAGTAATTTCGTGTGAGCGCAAATATTCATCGCGCGCGGTGTCGTATTCTTTCGCTTCTTCTTCAAAGTGTTGATCGCCGTTTAATTCGATGACAACTTTTGCGGAGAGACAAAAGAAATCTAAAATGTATGGACCAAACGGAACTTGTTTTCTGAAATGAACATCAAACGAATTATTGCATATGCGAGACCACAAGATTTTTTCTTCCGGTGTCATTCGCTTGCGGAGCGCGCGGGCTTTGGCAATAGTTGATTTTGATGTTTGAAGAAAATATTTTGGTTGTTGTTTCATTGTTTCTGCTTTCAGACGACCCCCTCTTTAATTCTCCCCCTTGCAGGGGGAGAAAATATTTTGCTCGAGTGATTGCGTAATTCCCTCCCCTGCGCGTTGTTTGCGTCCCGCGCTTTTTGCGGGATAAGGGGAGGGTTAGGGTGGGGTCATCAAGTCACTCTCCCTCCACTCGCCGCGTCGAGTCTTCGACAATCTTTATTTCTTCTTCAGTCAAATCGTACAGCTCATACACGGCTTCGTCTATTTGGCGGTCGAGCGAGGCGCAGAGAAGTTCGAGGCGATTTGTTTCTTCGCCGGTTTTGGCGGCAAAGAGTTTTTGTTTTGCTTCAAGCATTTTTTCCTAAAATTATATAGAATCAAATTGACATGAACCGATAGACCACCAATGTGTTTCCACATACTTGTTTTTATAACCAAGTAATGCTGGAATAATTCTTTGATTCAATCGACGAATGTTCTCTGCATGGTAAAAAGCATTACCGGAAACTGCCGTTCCTGGCAGTGAACCGCTCCATAAAGTTTCGTGAAACAAACGATTTCTGAGATCAACTATTTCTTTAACAAAGTTTTGTTCAAATATTAAACCCAAACGATCACATACAAACTTAATACGTTTATTGTGCTTCTCTGAGAGCGGGTTCTTCCCAATTCTCAAACAAAGTAACTTATATAATCCATCGAATACCATATATTCAATTGCAAATCTTTCCCAATCCCATTGATAAATTGGGGAACGACCGTGCATATACAATAAATTAGTGATGAGATTTTTCTGATCAACAGTAAATGTGCACCATTCGTTAAAACTATGCTTTAAAAAATGCGAAACAGTTTGATCTCTAAAATGAATATTATGTTTTCTATCAATGTGTAATCTTCCATCAAACCACCAACCATAGAACTGCTGTCTCATACCAAACAAATAACCAAGTAAATGGATTAAAAATGCTGCTTTACCTCTTCTTAAATTTCCTCGTGTATCAGATTCAGCAAAATATATCTCGTGTGATGGTGGCACTGATTGCTTCCAGTCGACTTTTTCTGATTTTGGAATCTTAATGCCTTTCTCATCTATTAGCCAAACAACTGGAGGGTAAATAAAATTATCGTTGATATTTTTAAATTCATGGACTTGATGAACAATACTATCAAAATCTTCAATCGGAGCAATATAGCCTCCATCTAAATCAATTCGATGTTTGTAATCCAAGAAACCGAAATAATCCTTCTGAATTAATTCTTCATCAAACGGATTCATCATTCTCTCCATCCACCACTTTTATTTGTTCTTCCGTCAATCCATACAATTCATACACCGCTTCATCTATTTTGCGGTCGAGTGAGGTGCAGAAAAGTTCGAGGCGATTTGTTTCTGTATCGGTTTTGGCGGCGGGAAGTTTTTGTTTTGCTTCAAGCATTTGTTCGACGAGGTTTTGCACTGATATTTTGCACTGGTTCTTTCATCCCGGTAGGGATGAAATATTTGTAGATATTTGTTTTAAGGTTGTTGTGCGACCCCGTACGGGGTCGAATATTCTTTTTAATCTTCTTACTCTACAAACATTGGACGCCTACGGCGTCTTACATTCTTTTTTCCTCCACAATCTTTATCTCCTCTTCCGTCAACCCGTACAACTCGTACACCGCTTCATCGATTTTGCGGTCGAGCGAGGTGCCGTGAAGTTCGAGGCGGTTGACTTCGACATCATTTCAGCATCTTGATTTTTCAACCTTACCCTCTATAAAATTATCCAAACAGGTGAAGTACTTAAATTCACATTCCGGTCTATAGTCCATTAACCTTTCCAACCGTAAACTACGAAATAATCTATCAAAGGTATCTTCGCTCGTATCTACAATTTCAACAGTATGTTTTCGCTCTTCATCATTACGACCAAAATAGCTTAAAGCAAAACGCAATTGTGTATCCTCATCTCTTAGCGAACAACCAATGATTGTAAGTGTCTCTGCTTTCTTAATTTTCTCAACGGCTTCTCTCCAAAGTATATAACCTGAAACCTGCGTGAATAAGAGTTACAAAAGTTGATTATGCATAGTAAAAACAATATAGTATTGAACAAATGTCAAAACATTTCAACCTACTTTTTAATTAGGTTCAATCCCGATGCGTCGAACACCCAAAAATCTCAAAGTATCGTTTACCGGGAAAAATCTGACGCACTTTGGTGGAGTGTATCTCATTTCTTTGTTTCTCCGCCGACTACAATTCAAAAGTATTTTAGGGCAGTCTCTTCGTTTATCCCAACGCAACAATCATTATTCTATCGCCGAGAGTATTCTTGCTTTAATGTATCCGAGCATGCTTGGTATTGGTCGTCTCGAGACAACTCATCTGCTCAAACACAATGGAGTCTTTCATTATCTTGTTGGCATTCAGGCGTATCCCAATCCAACAACACTACGGCGATTCTTATCTCGGATTTCACAAGTTGGATTAACAAAATTTCGAGCACTTCATTCACAATTGTTGATGATGATGCTCGAGATGCCTCGTCCGACGAAGAAAATCATTTTCGATATGGATTCGACTGTTCTTGTTCTCTATGGCAAACAGGAACTGGCTGCGATCGGATACAATCCGATCAAACGCGGGCGACCATCATATCATCCACTTCTGTGTTTCGATGGAATCACCAAAGACTGCATCACGGCAGAACTGCGATCCGGCAATACCTATACATCCACTGGAACAACCGATCTTCTCGACGCATCGTTTGCAAAAATACCCAAAACAATAAAACGCGTTTATATCCGTGCAGACAAAGGGTTTTTCGATCACACCATTATCGAGAAGATCGAAACCAAGACTGGGTGTCAATTTGCAATCGCTGCAAAATTAACCAGTCCGATCAAGAAAAAACTATCATCGTTACGGTATTCCAGCCCAACCCATGGTATCGAAACAGCAGAATTTTTGTATCAGCCTCACCTTTGGAAACATCCATATCGGTTTATTGTTGTCAGGCGACCAATACCGGAGGATCCCTCAGATCAACTAACGCTGTTTTCGGTAGGCAAATTCAGTTACCAAGTTATTGTTACAAACATGAATCTGACTCCAATCAACATCTGGCGCTTCTACAACGGTCGTGCTGCAGTAGAACTTATTATCAAAGAACTCAAAAACGATTATCCTCTATCGAAAATACCAACAAAACATTTTGGCGCAAACGAAACGTACTTTCATATTCTCTTGTTTTCTTACAATCTCGTCAATTGGTTCAAACGACTTTGTCTCCCCGAAGAATTTCAGACAATGACACTCAACACTTTGAGAACCCGTCTCTTGCTTATTCCAGGAGAACTTACTCATACGGATAATCGACCGACTCTCAAACTACCGGAACAATTTCTTTATAAACATGCTGTTGAATTTGCTCTCAAGAAAATTTCAAAACTTAAATTTTAGTCACTTTTCACGCAGGTTTCAGGATATAAATATCATTGTTGAAAGATTTAAAATAAGACGGTATGAGCACAAAAGGATACTCGGATTTAGTTCCATTGGGGGGATTGCTGGTGATATGCAAGCCACTGAATAACTCTTCCGACATTTCGATATAGATTTTATGTTGATCATCTAATATTTTAGGATCGCTTAACTTAAAATTAATTGAACCGTGAAGTTTCAGCAATGAAATATTATCTAATGTTGAATTCTTTGGGGGCTTTTCTTTTTCTTCCAAATCTAAATTATCGTCAATAGGGAAACTAGAAAGCAGATAACCTTCGCGAGGAGACCATCGCTTGCTCAACCAAAGTCCTTGGTCCATAACACAGTCATAGTTAAGTGTCAACACACAAGTATGATCGGGGATGATTTTGTCGGCAACAAATCTTTTAAGCAGCGAATTCTCTTCTTCACGTTTGACTCCTAACTTTTCCAAACCTACAAGGGCCACAATTTGGTTTACGACTTCGTTCCTAATATGGAAATATCTTTTTCTCAAGGATTCGTTCTGTTTTTTTGTCTGTAGATATTTTAGGTCTATTAAGGATAAAAACTGCTCGATATCAGGGTTAGTGTCTCTGAAATCCTCCAATATTTCTGGAAAAGAAGAAATATCAAGACATTTCATAAAATCATTTGTCAGGGGCGCTTCTGGCTTAATTGCCTTGGTAAACCCTGCACCAAGTAAAAATATTTGCTTCATTGCCTTCCCTCCACAATCTTTATCTCTTCTTCCGTCAAATCGTACAACTCATACACCGCTTCATCTATTTTGCGGTCGAGCGAGGCGCACAATAATTCGAGGCGATTTGTTTTTCCATCGGTTTTGGCGGTTTGGAGCTTTTGCTTTGCTTCAAGCATTTGCTCCACAAGTTTTACAATGTTGTCGTGACGGGATTTGTCTTTAACATCGTCGAAGTTTATTGTGCGAATGGGAAGTTGAGACAAACTAAAGATAGTAACTTGCGGAAATGAATTTTTGAAATCATTAAACATTACACGCCAGTAAAATGCTGCTAACGATGAATTTAGGATTGCAAGAATAAAAATTTCATCTGTTATATTTTCACATATCGCCGTAAAAATATTACCGGTAACAGCAATTGGTTCTTTCAAAATACTAGCGGTTGGTCTTGTCCCAATTTGTCGTATAACTAATTTATGAGCCACAAAATGAACCTCTTTATCCCAACATCCACCAGCAGTTGTAGGTTTTTTAAATAAAACATATTCACTTGGTGAATTTGTATAATATCGGTGTACATCTCCGCCACCAATTATTGGGACAAATTCCTTGTTCTTTTGAGTTGGAGAAAAATATTTTTCTCTGTCACCAGTGATTAATCCTCGATTGATATAAGCCAAATCTTTGAGCGGTTTATTTTGGTTTAATTTTCGAATAAGAGAAATATTCTTTGTGTTAACCAATACATTCCAAACTAATCCAGATAATTCAAAAAAACTATTTTGGATTGTTCTACTATTAAAAATAGGATTTTTTGCAAATGTTTCATTCAAATCAACACTCGTTCGTATTTCATTCATGTCGCGTTGATCTTTCAAAATCTCTTTCCTGAAAACCAAAACGCTGGTATGAACATCTGCATCTGCAAAAACCTTGTCTTTTGCTACCGAAATATTTTCTATTGCACACTGATTTAAAATCCATTTTCTCAAATTTTCGACATAAACATTATTGAGTATCGTTGTGGGAACAATGTACCCAAGCATACCTTTATTCTTTAATGTATTAATTGCCTGTTGAAGGAAGAGATGGAATAAATCAACTTTGAATTCGGCTGCAACAAAATGCGTTCTCATATATTCGATAACACCAGTTTCAGTGTTGTGCGGTTGAATCATCCTATACGGCGGATTTCCCACCACGGCATCGAATCCGCCTTTGCGCATAATTTTTGGAAAAGCATCTTCAAAGTTCATCGGTCGGAGTTTGTCGGTCTGTTCAACCTTGTCAAGGTTGCGAACCTTGACAAGGTTTTGCGATTCAAACAAATCTCCATCGTAAATATCGGTTCCAATCAGCGAGTTGCCGCACACAATATTGTTGTTCAGGTTCGGCAGAATTGTTTCTTTGAACATTCCAAGTTGGTGCGTTTCTGAATTGGTGACATTTTCCAGCAACTTTAAGTAGAGCGAAAGTTGCGTTACTTCCGTCGCCTGAAAATCTATATCAACGCCGTACACGTTGTTGGTGAGAATTTCTTTTTTCTTTTTGAGCGAGAGATGCAAACGTCCGTCCCGTTCGTAAACATCATCTTTTTTTGCTTTGTCGCGGTGTGCGTTGTACCAGCGTTCGTGGTATTCCAATAATTGGTTATACACTTCAATCAGGAACGAGCCGGAACCGCACGCAATATCGGCAAAAGACATCTTTGCAATTTCATCGGGCGTTTTACCAATGGAATCTTGCACACCCTCTGTTCCTTCGGAACTTCTCCCCCTTATAGGGGGAGATTGAGAGGGGGTCGAGTTTAACAATCTTCCGACAGTTTCATTCACAATGTAGCGCACGATATATTCGGGAGTATAATACACGCCTCCCGCTTTTCGCACTTCGGGTTTAGGTTCAACCTTTACTTGTTTTGCCGTTGCGTGCACAACTTTACCGAGAAAGCGTTCGTAAATACTTCCAAGAATCGAGATCGGAATTTTATCAAAGTCGTACGGCGAGGAAGGATCGGCAAGTTCCGCGCAAATATCGGCAAACGCTTTGTCATTGGGCGGATGAAAATCTTTTCCATCCAAAATGCGATGCGGTTTAAAGATCAATCCGTTGTATTTCGGTTCTAATCGTTTGCAGAGAGAGATAAATTTATTCCACACTACCCCCTCTTTAATTCTTCCCCTTGCAGGGGGAGAAGTAAAGCCGATAATTTCCGGTTCTTCAATTCCTTTGTCTTCCAGAAAGCGAATGAAGACAAGACGGTCGAGCGTTCGCTGCACTGCTTCGGTCAGTTCTTCTCCGTCAAGTTCCTGATTTTCTTTTTTGAACGCTTTCGCAAGTGTGTTGCGGTACTCGTCCAACTGCTCCAGAAACGCTTCATCAACGGTTTTTAACCCTTCGAGGGTTCTAAACCCTCGAAGGGTTTTGCTTTTTGGTTTTGGAAGATCGGCGGCAAATTTTTCTATCGAACCGTTGGCAACCGCTTCGCGTCCAAACAGAAAGAAAATTTCTTTGAACTTCTCTTCGTCGGCATAGTCGGAATAATGAAAATATTTGAGTTTACGATTCAGCGCGTTGCCAATATCGGGCTTGTAGCGGCAATCGAGAATATGAAATCCTTCAAAGTCGGTGAGAATGGCTATCGGTGTTCCTGCATTCCATCCGTAACGGATGGTTTGGTGATAATAATCTGCATTCGCAAGATTGTGCGCAGGTTTTTTGGCTTCCGCAAAAAATTTCACGTCGCGGTAATTCGGCGCAACAAAAAAAGCATAATCGGCGCGTCGCTGCGAACCTTGCGTTGTTACTTTGTTCTCAATTTTTACTTCCTGTTCGTACGGATTTTTTTGAGTGGTATGTGTTACATCCCATCCAAGAGCGGTAAAAAATTTATCAATAAAGTCTTGCCGAACTTGCGATTCTTGGTACGTCGGGGAAAGAAACGCTTTTTCGTTTGCTTTGAAATCTGTTGCGAGTTGTCGAATGAATTGGAGAGATTTTTCCATAATTTTTTGAACGAATGATGCAAAAAAGTAGGAAAAAAGGAATGGAGATGCAAAGTGTTAAAACAAAAAAACCCGAGCATAACCCGGGATTTTTTATGCTACAAAAATGAAACTTCATTTAAATTGGAAATAATTCTTTGCAGATTTCCCCATTGTAACAGGATCCCGAATTGGGTTTCTCCGATCTTCCCAAATTGTCCGTCGCTTATCCAACCGGCAACCGAAAACCGTTCACTGATTGGAACCTCTGCAAGCGCTGAATACGAAATGCCGCTCCCAAATATTGCGAATTGAGGATAATGAATATTGTATCGGGCACTGTACCCGATTGATGTTTCAAATGACAACCACAAAGCATTCGATCGTGTGGTTACACTCAATGTAAGGTTATCGGGTAATCGTGCAGTGGAAAGCATCGACGTAATCGAAGAGATGACAGTAAAATATCTATATGTTGAAAGATACACATGCGCTTCTGCATTTAGTAAATATCCCCATTGATCGAAAGAGTCATACCTCAATGTCACTTCTTCATATCCGAACGTCCGATGATAAGAGTTCTGGATCGACGATCCGAAATAATTTCCATTGCCAATTCCGCCGACACCGATTCCGTATCGAACAATGTTGTTCCCATCGCAAAATCTAAAACGAAAAGCAATCGCATCGGTTCGGTAATTCCATTTGCGTGCTGTTAGAATGTGGTAATGAAAATCGAATGACCATTGTTTCGATTGGCGCATTAACGAAAGAGAGCTTGCCATACTCATTGTTACATGGTCATCTGAAGAAGGAAAGACAGTGTTGCCAAACAAACGGTTGATATCTTTTTCAATGATAAAATCATCGTTTGCATATTGTATGGAAACTAGATAATCATCGAACTGTTGATTGAGCAAAGAAAAAGAATTGGCTTTTTGATTTTCTTGCGCCGCGGAAGTGTTGATAATGACCAAATTTAGGAATAGAACTAAAGTTGGAAAACAATAATTTATTTTCATGAAATAATTTTGATTAATCTCTCCGATAAAAGTTAACGAAAATGGAGGTGCATAACAAAAAAAACCAGAACGATATTCGGGATATTAGCATTCAATTTATGAGTCGAATCTAAAAAGGTCTAATTTCAATTTTTAGGTATGCGTAGGCATGCTTCGCATCGAATCTCGTTTAATTTTGGCAATTATTTTCTTAAAAATATCTTTTTAGAGCAGACTCATTTATTTTTAAAACCGCGAATTCAAGTGAGAGATGCAACAGGTAAATGAAATTGTGAGTTACTAACTGATGTTACGCAAAACAGCGAGGTGCGACTCACTTTTCTTTCCAAAGTTAGTCTCAATCATTCAAAGGCTTACATTCTTAACAGGCAAAGTGAGTCGCACCTTATGAAAATGCATATGCATATGCGTAACATCTCTTACTAACTGATGTTACGCACGGCAGAAACCCTACGGCTTACAGCTCGTCTACGACCCGTAGGGTAGAGGTTGTAGACAATGCCTAATAAATGATCCTCGCCGCTCCAATGGAGTCCTTCGGGCAGCGTCGGGGTATTTACCCAACAAAGAATAACGAGTCGTCCCTTAAAAAGTAAATAATTCGGTAGCCGCAGGCTTTAGCCTGCGTTTTTTACAAAACACGCAACCTGAAGGTTGCGGTTACCTGCTACCGATTGCTCATCACTTTTTAAAGTTCGACTAACGAGGAATCTTTTCCGCTGGATTTGTATATTAATCAAAACAATATTTCAACAATGGAGAATAGTATGAAATTTTTCCTTTTTGCATTTGTTCTGTTGATGATTTCAACACTTGCTCAACAAGTCGAGTCTTCGACAACAAATGCTCAGCAAAAAATCAACGATAAGGACGTTCATTCGTTTGCAAATTCGGACGAAGTTGTCGTGAAACATCTCGTGCTCGATTTGTCCGTTAATTTTGAATCGAAAACACTTTCCGGCAAAGCAACGCTCACGCTCGATCATAAAAAGAAAACGAACAACCTCATCCTCGACACACGCGATCTTACAATCGAAAAAATTACGCTCGACGAAAAGGAAACTCCTGCAAAGTTTTCCCTCGGAGAAGAAGTAAAATTTCTAGGAAAACCTTTAACCGTTACCATCACTCCAAAAACGAAATCGGTCACGATCTATTATTCAACATCACCGAACGCTGCCGCACTGCAATGGCTCGAACCTTCTCAGACTGCAGGAAAAGAAAAACCATTTTTGTTCACACAGTCGCAGGCAATTCTTGCACGCACGTGGGTTCCATGTCAGGATGGACCAGGTGTCCGAATGACCTACTCCGCAACGATCCGGACGGATCCTGATCTTCTGGCAGTGATGAGCGCCGCCGGAAATACAGGAACAAAATCTTCGGATGGTGTCTATCACTTCGAAATGAAACAACCGATTCCTTCTTACTTGCTGGCGCTCGCCGTGGGTGATCTGGAATTCCGTTCGCTCGGAAATCGAAGCGGTGTGTACGCCGAGCCGTCGATGCTGGAAAAATCTGCATACGAATTTGCCGATCTGGAAAAGATGATCTCTGCCGCGGAAGCGCTCTACGGTCCGTACCGCTGGGAGCGATACGACCTGCTTGTGCTGCCCCCGAGTTTTCCCTTCGGCGGAATGGAAAATCCCCGTTTAACTTTTGCAACACCGACGATTCTCACCGGTGACCGTTCGCTTGTCGCCCTGGTCGCCCACGAACTTGCTCATTCCTGGTCGGGGAATCTTGTGACCAATGCGAACTGGAACGACTTCTGGCTGAACGAAGGATTCACCGTCTATTTTGAGCATCGCATCATGGAAAAAGTGTACGGCAGCGACTATTCCGAAATGCTCGCCACGTTGACGTTGAAAAATCTGAAAGCAACGATCAAAGAACTCGGCGAAACAAGTCCCGACACGCGATTGAAACTCGACCTCACAGGCCGCGATCCGGATGACGGCATGACCGATATCGCCTACAACAAAGGATATTTTTTCCTGCGCTTGTGTGAAGAAACGGCGGGACGGGAGAAATGGGACGCATTCCTCAAGAAATATTTTGACGAGAATGCTTTCAAACCGATGACCACCGAAAAATTCGTTGCCTATCTTGAAAAAAATCTGATCGACAAAGAGAGCAAGCTCAAAGCAGGGTTGAATATCAACGATTGGATCTATACTGTAGGACTCCCCGCCAATTGTCCTCAACCGCACTCAGATGAGTTTGCAAAAGTAACGGCGCAGCTCGATGCGTGGAAGAACGGCACCCCCGCACCGCTGCTCGACACAAAAGGATGGACGACACATCATTGGCTCTATTTCTTGAGCAATCTTCCGGATTCTCTCCGCCTTGAAAAACTGATCGAACTCGATTACGCATTTTATTTTACCCGTTCAGGGAATTCGGAGATCTTGTGCGAATGGTTCCAGCATTGCATTAAAGCCAACTACGAAACGGCGTACGGTCCGATGAAAAATTTCCTGATGAATATCGGTCGGCGTAAATTCCTGAAACCACTCTACACCGAACTTGCCAAAACGCCCGAAGGAAAAGCCTGGGCGTTGGAAGTGTACGAAAAAGCGCGCCCCGGTTATCACTCCGTCAGCTACAATACGATTGACGGAATTTTGAAGTGAAAGATTAACCACATAGGCACATAGTTCACATAGATTTGCTATGTGTTCTTATGTGTCTCCGCCAAAAAGCGAGGCGGACAAGTATGTGGTTCATAAAACAAGATATCTCTTATGAAAAAATATTTCATTCTCCTCTTCCTAATTCTATTTTCCTGCACTAAACAATCTAAAAACTCCAACACGAATGTTCTTCCTGATTCTCCTCCTCAATCTGATAACAAGTGGATCAATCGTTCATATCTCATCGCCAAACAATTCTACAAAGTGTACACGCCCGGATGGGAAGGCGCGAACGGCGCGATCGGCGATGCGTATCTGTTTCGAGCGACAAACGATTCTTCCCTTCTCCGGCAATACACAGGACGATTCGATCTGCGGCGTATGGAAAACGGGACATGGGTCGACGACCGCGCCTGGGTCTGTCTTGCAGAACTGTATTGGTGGAATTTTTCGGGAAGGTCACGGATGGAATGGATCGACGATGCCCGCCAGCGGTACATCAGCGCAAAGAATGAAGGACGGCTCTCTAATCACGAAGGCTTTTGGAGCTGGTACAATTATCCGCCGCAGTGGACAGTGAACGAACCGGTCTTTACCAACAGCAATATGAATCAGATGGTGCGTGTGGCGTGCGGATTGTTTGAAGCAACAGGCGACCGGCGATTTCTTGACGACGCGCTGAAAGTATGGAATGGCGACGGGAAAATTCCGGGCATCGAAAAGACGTTCTACCAAGGCAACGGCATTTGGAAAGGGAAAACCGGACGTGCGGCATTCGGAAAACAACTTCCGTGGGAATCGGCAAGTTATTTATCCGTGCTTGCATCACTCCATCGCGCAACAAAAGATCCAAAATACAAAACGATTGCCGTTGCTTCCGCAAAACATATTCTCGATCCAAAAAATAAATGGATTGATTCGACTGATTTTTATCAAATTCATATGGATGGCAACGGCGCGTTCGTACATTTTCTGCTGGATGCGTATGAGATCGCACCCGACGAATTGAATGATGTCCCTGCAAAGATCGAAACAATGCTCGAACATGTCTGGACGAACAACCACGGAAAAGCAACCGTTACACTTCACAGAGAATACGACCACGCCATCCGCAACGGTTGGAATCCTCACGGCGGTGAAGATGGATATGGTGTCGATGAGATTGGAACGGTTCACGCACAATCGCAGGCGCTGAGAGCGTTTGGTGTATTTGCGTATTTTCAGACAAAGGCAAACCACGAAGGCACTAAGGACACAAAGAAACACTAAGAAGTTTTTTAACCGTAGAGAACTCAGAGAAGTTTGAATAATCCCCCTTGCGCGTTGTTTGCCTGCCCGCCGCACACCTGTGTGCCGAAACGCTTCGGTGTGCAGGCACAAACAACGTGCTTTGGCAGGCGGGCGTCCCGCGTTTTTTGCGGGACAGCGTTGGCAATGCACCTTTTTTTGTCCCGCCTGCCTGCCGCCTACGTTACTTCGGCGAGCCTGCCGCAGGCACGGCGCTTTTTTGCGGGATGTGTAGGCGAAGGTTTATCCGCCTTCTTTTGGGCAGAGGGTACGGGGGCAATGCTGTCAACTTAAGGATTACGACTGCCCAAATAATTTATATGTTGCCCCTCTGGGGCTTGAAAAACTAGAACTATGGTTTTTCTACCAATATAT
>Ga0209516_1000144_pt1 | contig 19247 bp, 17 predicted proteins | sample Napbiome12C3dose_FD_187716 | JGI IMG/M metagenome (GOLD analysis project Ga0209516, IMG submission 187716) | Groundwater microbial communities from S. Glens Falls, New York, USA - Naphthalene biodegradation metagenome 12C3dose (SPAdes) (version 2) ... | reverse complement strand
TTAATTACACGCAACCTTCCGAAGGTTATCTTCAAGAAATGATATTATTCGAAAGATTTTCACATGCTAATAAGAAAACCTTCGGAAGGTTTTCTACTTTTTCAGTGAGAACTAAATTAAATTACCCCAAATATTTTTTCATTCCCATTTTGCACTGATGGGCATCCGTACCTACAATTTGCATTTATGTAGGAATGGACGCCCGTCCGTCAACAAAGACGTCAGACATACAAAACATGGCAGACGTTGTGCCTACATCTTCCTTGGGTCTTTCACAAATTTATGTAACAAAATAACCGCGCTTACGGCAAGCAATGCCGTTATACCAAAAACCGATCCGTATCCGATCTTTGGCACAAGCCATCCGAAGAGAATGCCGACTAACACGGTCGGCGCCGTGAGTGTATTGGCGATACCGACATACACCGGACGATCGCTTTCTTTGCACATCTCTGCAACAAAAGGTAACCGAGAGATCGTCTGCACTTGTATTGAACACGCCAAAAAGAAAAAGACAAATCCATACATAAAAATATTCGGCGAAAGGATCGCCAGCAGCGATGCCATCGCGGAACAGAATGCAAATGCGAGCAGATTCACTTTATGACCGAACGAATCCGCAATAATCCCGAAAGCAATGTTGGCAACAACACTTGTCAGCATCACGATCGCAGTAAATGTTCCCGCAGAGGAGGACGGAAGGGAGAATTTTTCTACCGCATATACCGAATAGAACGATGATGCGGCAACGGACATTAAAATGAACGCATCGGCAAATAGAAAATGGCGAAAATTTTTATTGGAACGGATGATCGTTCGCGCTTCGTGGAGGATATTAAACTTCTTTTGTTCCGTTTCGCCAACCTCAGTCGGTTGTTCGGCGATCTTGCTGATGAAATAGAACGAGAACATGGTAACAATGAACGCTCCAAAGAACAGCAACGCAAAATTGATCGGAAAAACAACGGCATATAAGACGAGCCCGACAATTGATCCGCCGACCGCTCCTGCGGCAGAACCGAGCAACTGGCGAATTCCCATCAATCGTCCCCGTAGTTTTACCGGAACAGTTTTTGTATAAACCTGAAACCACGGCAGACCGGCAACGCTCCCAAGCGCTGCGGTGAGAAACAGCAGCAACAGAAACAACGATACCGCAAATGTGGATGAAATGTTTCCAACCGCAATCAATACTGTAACACCGGAGATGAAAAGCATAAACCGATGGACAAATCCCCACTTCACCATTGCCGGTTTAAAGAAGGCTCGGCGCTGCAGATATTGCGCGACAAATGCCGCGGGAATATTCAATCCGATCATCCACAATACTTGAACCGAACCGATGGCAATGGCGCTGCCGCCAAGCTCTTTAATAAAGATCGGGAAAATCGTTGGTACGGAGATCAGGCTCATTCCAAAAACATACAACGAACCGTCGGCAAGATGCATGTGAAGATTTTTCCGAAGGGATGCCGTCTGCTCCGGCGAATGGTCGGATGGAGTGGGAAGAAGTTTCTCAATGAGGTTGAGCATATGGGGTAAAAATACCAATGAAAAACCTTACAACCAAATCCTATCTGGTTAAATGATGATTGTCATTCTCTGACAAATCCACGTGGAGTGTTTTTGTGCGAGATTTTCGTCCGGCTCGCAAAAGACGCTTTGCTTCGAGAACGCATTTTCCGTATCTTGATGCCATGATAGAACAAAAAATCCCAAAGCGCAGACAACTTCGAGAACTCGTTATGCAGTCGCTGTATGCTTTGGAAATTTCAAAAGATCCTCCGCAGCATATCGTTGATACACTCCTTTCCGACCTGAAGAACAGTGCAGGCGATTACGAATTCGCCGTTACGCTGTTTCTGACGACAGTGAACCACCAGGCTGAACTCGACAAAAAAATAAAACAAAAAACGGAACATTGGGAATTTCACCGCATTGCGCTCATTGATAAGCTATTACTGCGAATGGCGATGAGTGAGATCATGTACTTCGCCGATATTCCCCCAAAGGTCAGCATCAACGAAGCGATCGATATTGCGAAGGATTACAGCACGGATTCAAGCGGTACATTCATCAACGGTATTCTCGATGCTCTTTTGAATGATATGAAAAAAAACGGCGCCCTGACCAAAACAGGGCGAGGCCTCCTCGATTCATCAAAGAAGAACATTTCAAAAAAATCAACCTGATGACTGAGACATCATCTCCTTCCTCCCGTTTCCAAATTTTTGTGTGGACGCTCTTTGATTTTGCCAACACGTCATTTTCAGTAATGATCGTAGCGGTCGGCTATTCTCTGTACTTCAAAGAGATCGTTGCCGGAGGAAGCGGACGCGGCGATTTTTTGTGGGGCATCGCTGTCAGCATTTCAATGCTGCTCACTGCCCTTATTGCTCCCGTCCTTGGTGCGGCGGCAGATTTTTCTTCCCGACGCAAACGATTTCTTTTTGGATTTACGATCATCAGCATCATCTGTACAGCGTTATTGTTTTTCGTCCACGCGGACATGATCCTCGTCGGGATGGCGCTCTTTATTCTCGCCAACATCGGATTTGAGGGCGGTCTTGTTTTTTACGACGCCTTCCTCCCCAATCTCACCACGGCACGAAGTTACGGTCGTGTGTCCGGTTATGGTTTTGCGATGGGATATGTCGGTTCACTTGTTACATTGCTGATCGCCATGCCGCTCTACGCAGACGGATTTGTGAACGAGAATCTTCCCAACGTGCGGGCGAGTTTTTTAATCGCTGCGGGAATATTTTTTGTATTCTCCGCGCCGCTGTTCGTTTTTTTGCGCGATCATAAGACTAAGTTCGAATACAAAGTGTCGTATGTCAAAGCCGGGATTCAGAGGGTGCGCGATACAATCGGCCATTTGAGAAATTACCGGAACGTTGCACGCTTTCTTCTTGCATTCTTCATCTACAACGACGGTATTCTGACCGTCATTTCATTCGCGTCCCTTTTCGCGACACAATCACTCGGGTTTTCACTCCAAGAAGTTTTACTTCTTTTTGCAGTCGTGCAGGCATCGGGTATTGTCGGTTCACTGGTATTCGGAATCGTTACCGATAAAATCGGAGCAAAGAAAACGATCAACATTAATTTATTTTTGTGGATGCTTGTCACTGCCGGAGCATATGTTGTTCAATCCAAAGAGATGTTTTATTTTATTGGAATAATTGCCGGCAGCTCGATGGGGGCATCGCAAGCATCCAGCAGAAGCCTGATGGCACAACTCACGCCCAAAGAACGCGAAGCAGAGTTTTTCGGATTTTACGACGGATTGTGCGGCAAAGCGTCTGCCGTCGTTGGTACTTTTTTGTTCGGACTGATTTCGTATATTACAGGTGATCAGCGGATTTCGGTCTTAACAATCGGACTCTTTTTTGTCGCAGGATTTGTTCTGTTACAGAGAGTGGACGATACTCAATCCGCCCGCTGAACTTCAGGGTGGTTCCAAAAACTCACTTTTGAGTTTACAAATATGCGTTTATCTTAGAAATATTGGAATGACAACTAACAAAAATTGTGCGTATGCATGCTTCGCATAGTTTTTGGAACTACCCTTCAACACAATCATTGTAATCATTCCCCCTGTGAGGGGAATATGAGGAAGAGTCACATGAAAACAATGTTAGCTGCCGTCGTCGCGCTGTTGCTCGCTGCTCCGACGGAGAAAAAAATTCTCAACGACAACGAACACGTAAAAATTGAGCTTCGTTCGCCGTCGAAGATCTCTGCAAGCGCTACCGGTGAGATCGCTTTTTTCTTTACACCCGAATTCGATATTCACGTCAATACGACCCCGGCATTCGAACTCGTATTGGATAAAAACTCCGCGTTTGAAGCCGTCGACACGCCGCGGTTTCAAAAAAATAATAAAGATTATCTCGACACGACAAAGCCGATCGAATTTTCATTCAAAGTAAAAAAAGAAATAAAACCCGGCAAACAGTTGTTGAAGGGTTCCCTGCGATATTTTTATTGTTCGGATAAAGAAGGCTGGTGCAATCGTTACGTTCAATCCATCGAAGTGAGCATCGAAATCACGAAATGAAAAATATCTTCTTCTTCTCCGATGTTCATCTCGGCTTGCAGGATCAGCAGCATGAAAAAGAAAAAGAGAAACGTTTCCTCTCTTTCCTTTCGCATGTTGAAGAGCACGCCGAGCAGTTGTTCATCATAGGAGATCTTTTCGATTATTGGTTTGAGTACAAGTATGTCATTCCCCGCGGGTATCATCATGTCATTTCTAAATTAGGGATGATCGTTGACAGTGGCATTAAGGTGCATTACCTCGCCGGCAATCACGATTTTTGGTTGAAAGATTTTTTCCCCAAGGATCTTGGAATTCCGGTCTATAAAGATCCGTTCAGCATTGAATTGCGCGGAAAGAAATTCTACCTGCATCATGGTGATGGACTTGCGTTACGGGATACCGGTTACCGCATCCTCAAAAAAATTCTGCGCAGCCGGATCAGCATCGCATTGTTTTCAACACTCCATCCCGATTGGACGGCGCCGATCGCTCTCGGTTCGTCCCACAAAAGCCGTGAATACACCGGCGGAAAAGATTTCGGCGAAACGGACGGGATGTTTCTCTTTGCAAAAGAGAAAATCATCACGGAAGGGTTCGATGTCGTATTGATGGGTCATTGGCACAAGCCCCTCGAACTGAAAATTGAGAATGGTGTGTATCTGAATCTCGGTGATTGGATCACCCACAACTCGTATGCGGAATTCGACGGCAATACGATAGAATTGAAAGAGTGGAAACTATAGAGTTGGCAAGTCTGTAAGACTTGCCAACTCTTCCTGAAAAGATTATGGCAAACAATTCCAAAAAACTTCGCTACAGTTCCGAAGAAATGAAAAAGTATTTTAACGACCCCGCGTACCGGCAAAATATGCTGGAACGAGGAAGAGGATTTTATAAAAAATACCGTTTCTACTTCTACGGCGCACTGATCATTTTGCTTGCTCTGCTTGTTCTGTATGCCAACTACATTGTTTCGGGCCTTCCTTCTCTCGAAGAACTTGAAAATCCCAAACCGGAATTGGCGACAAAGGTCTATTCTGTCGACGGTGAAGTGCTCGGCACGTTCTTTCTCACTAAAAATCGTTCGTATGTGTCGTACGATCAAATTCCTCCCAGCGTCGTTGTTGCATTGATAGCCACGGAAGATAAAGATTTTTACAGCCATTGGGGTGTTGCATCGTGGAGATTTATCCGCGCGTTGATCAAAAATCTGCTTGCTCTTCGATTACGGGAGGGCGCCAGCACTATTACCCAGCAGCTTGCCCGCAATCTTTACGGATTGCAGGGATCGAATGAAAATGCGTTCGACAAGGCAACACGAAAACTGCGCGAGTTCATCACATCGGTGCAAATAGAAAAGAACTTTACCAAACGTGAAATTCTCGAGATGTATCTGAACACGATCTATTTCGGGCGGGGTGCGTACGGCATCTCTGCGGCATCCGGCGTTTTCTTCGGAAAAAGCGTCGAGGAACTTACCCCGGGCGAAGCGGCGATGCTCATCGCCATCCTCAACGGTCCGGCATATTACGATCCGATCCGCCATCCAAATCGCGCAACCGGACGTTGGAATTTGGTGATCGGACAGATGGTCAAAGACGGACGAATAACGGAAGAACAGGCAGAAAAGATCAGAAACGAACCCCTCACCTTCTCCACGAACGAAGTCGAAGGTCCGCTCGGACTCGCATCTCATTTTGTGGAATACATCCGTCAGCAGATGAGAGAGAAAGCGGAAAAATACGGCTTCAATATTTACAAGGACGGTCTCTCGGTGTACACCACGCTCGACAGTAGAATGCAGAGATATGCCAATCGTGCGGTCGAAGAACACCTCGCAGAAAAACAGCCTCAGTTCAATCAATTGTGGAATTGGAACAACAAACAAAATCTACTCCAACGCATTGTGGATAGAAGTGCCCATCAATCACTACAATATCAGCGTGCGACAAATAAAGACAGCATGTTGAACGCGCTCAAGCATAATCGTCAATTCATCGATTCAGTGAAACTCGTATCGCAAAGCATTGAAGTCGGTTTTATCGCGATCGATCCTCAGAGCGGCGGAATACGCGCGATGATCGGCGGAAGGAATTTCCGTTCGTTCCGGTACGGACTCAATCACGTCACACAGATCCGCCGTCAGCCCGGTTCGGCATTCAAGCCATTCGTGTATACGGTGGCGATCGACAACGGGTATCCGCCGACGTACGAGATTCTCAATCAACCTGTTACCGTAATGATGGCAGACGGAACCCGATGGACACCGGGAAATTTTGAAGGCGACGTCGGCGGTAAATTCACTCTTCGCGAGGCATTGGCAAAATCCATCAATCTTGTCGCAGTTCGTGCGATCATGGAAATTGCACCGAAGGAACAAGTTGCCGAGTATGCAAAACGCATGGGAATAAAATCTCCGGTCCCTCCGTACGAATCCATAGCACTCGGCACTGCGCAAGTCACTCCGCTGGAAATGACATCGGCATTTGGGGTGTTTGCCAATGAAGGTGTCTTGGTTGAACCGATCTCGATCCTAAAGATTGAAGATAAAGACGGCAATGTTATTGAGGAAAATGTTCCGGAGCGGCGCGAAGTATTAAGCAAAGAAACGGCATACATCATGACCAGCATGATGGAAGATGTCGTCAACATAGGTTCGGGAACTCGCATCCGCAATTACTTCCATTACCCCGCCGCCGGGAAAACCGGAACAACGCAGGATTATGCCGATGCATGGTTTGTCGGGTTCACGCCGCAGCTTGCTGCCGGTACGTGGGTGGGGTTTGATGATCAATCGGTGACCTTCAACGGCGCTGACGGACAAGGAGGGCGCGCCGCTGCTCCGTTATGGGGACGATTTATGAAGTATGTGTACGAAGATAAAACCATTCCTGTCACGCAACCGTATTTTCGAATGCCGAACGGGGTGGAAAAAGATTCGATCTGCGTCGATACCAAAAAATTGGCGACGGAGTTTTGCCCGCACAAGATTGTCGAAGTATTCAATTCAAAATATTTACCGGCGTTCTGCCCGATTCACACCAGCGCAGAATCGTCAGGCACGGGAAGTTCAACTCAGTTTTAACCCAAGTTCGACTCGCCTCGGCGAGGAGTGAAAAAAAGTTGATGCGTATGCATACGTATGTATCCTTCGGAATTTTTCCAAAGTGTCGAACATGGGTTAACTGCCCACTATTTCGGATGCGGTTCCAACTTTTTGGGGTGTCATACATCTTTAAGATGACTGACATCCCGCCTCAACAGTTGATTCACTTTCCCATACACCATTCGCGTTTCAATCTTCTTCATGTTTTCCGCATTGGGACACCCTAAGAAACAAACGAATTGGATGCGAAGCATCCTTCGGATATTGTTGTAGATAAATATTCAACCCACATATTTCAATCCTCGTAGAGGATTTATACTCCGCATAATATTTCCTTGCTGACAAACGTCAATCAAAAAAAACAATTGATCCTCTACGAGGATCTGTTTGCCAGAGATATGTCTTATTACAAAAATTAAACATCTACGATGTTTTACTAAATAAAGAACCCCGACGCAAGCGTCGAGGTATTCTTTCGAATAAAAATATTTGATTTAAACTTAATTGAAAACAAACCGCCTGGCTTTACCGTTCTATATCTTGTCCCGAAGGGATGCATTCGCACAAGAGAATGACAAAGGCATCACGAACCATTTTGGGGAACACCCGAGCTAATCAAATGGCGCCTCTGGCGCCACTGAACCATTTTCTCAACTTTTTGACCTTTTTTTTAAAACTGCTGAAAACAGGAGACTGAGTAGTTACTGTCATACATCTTTAAGATGGCTGACATCCCGATTCAACAGTTGATTCACTTTCCCATACACCATTCGCGTTTCAATCTTCTTCATGCAGTCGAATGTTCCGATCGGGCATTTATTCCCGCCGTGAATGGCACACGGGCGGCACAATAACCCGTGCGTTTCAATGACTATATCGTCTTTCCCGTACGGCGCAAAACCAAACGACGGGACGGTTGCGCCGAAAATGGCGATAACGGGGGTCCGCATTGCAACCCCGATATGCAACGGAGCACTGTCATTGGTAACAAGAACTTTGCATCGACCGATCAACTCGGCAGATTGAAGAAGAGAAAGTTTCCCGGTTGCATCATGGATATTTTTATGCTTTGCCGATTCAACAATCGCTTCTCCCAACTCGGCATCTTCTTTCCCTCCGACCAAAATAATTTCCCATCCGTCATACGCAAGCAAGACAGAAAGTTCGGAGAAGCGCTCGAGCAGCCAGCGTTTGGTGTTCCAGACGGAGCCCGGTGCGATAGCGATCAACTTGCGCTGCTGTAATATCTCCCGCTCAAATAAAAATTTATTGACAGCATTGACGTCATCGAGAGACGGGTACAACGATGGAAGTTCGCGCGAATTCACTTTAATCCCGTAGGGTGTAACCAGAGCATAATTCCGTTCGATCTCGTGCTTCGATCGAACATATTCGCCGATGTAATTGTAGAAAAATCTTCCGGCACTGGTCGAAAATCCGATGCGTACCGGAATATTGCTGAGGGCAATGACCAAAGCGCTGCGAAATGAACGATGCGGAACCACTGCTGCATCATATTTCCGCAAGCGAAGAGTCTGTGCCAGTGCCAAAATTCCCATTATCCCCTTTTGCGATTGTCGTTTGTCGTACGTGATGATAGCGGAGATCGCCGGATGATGTGCAAGTAATTCCGCCGCACGCGGAGTGGTGACAACATCAAGTTCCGCCAGCGGAAAATTTTTGCGGAGAATTTGTATCATCGGCAGAGTCAGCACAACATCGCCGAGAAATGCCGTCTGAAACACGAGAACGCTGTCAGGTGATTTCATGAATGCACCGCCTCTGCCCTTCGTTGCAAATATTTTTCGGTGTGCTTCCATCGTTTATGCATCCAAAGCCAATGACCGGGATGCAGGCGTGCATATTTTTCGAGCATCTGAACGTGCCGCTCGGTCACAGTCCGAATTTTATCCTCCTCCGTTGTGCCAAGATCATCTAAGCTCACTTGTTCGAACATGCCAAGAAATTTTCCGTTGGGCTGGCGAACGATGAATGCCATCATCATCGGAGCGCCTGTGCGTAAATGAAAAATTGCAGGACCTTGATGCGTCGATGTCGGTCTTCCGAAATAATCAACGAACACTCCTTCTTCAGGACCGCTCTGGTCGGCAAGAAGTGCAACCGGTCTGTTCAACCGCAAGCGTTTAAGAATCTCCCGCGGAGCCTGCTCCATCACCACAACATCATTGCCGAATTTTGTCCGGAAGTCATTCATGATCTCATCGATATACGTATTCCGTTGCTTTTGGACGATGATCAGAATCGGCTGACGGCTGATAACACCGAACGATAAAGCGGACAATTCCCAATTCCCAAAATGTCCGCCCAGGATAATCGCGCCTTTGTGTTGCTTCAATAGTTCAGTGACAAGACCGACATTGGATATCGAAACAAGTTCACGAAGTTTTTTCTCTGTCATCCGTGGAAACCAAAATATCTCAAAATACGTCGTAAAAAGATTTTGGAACGAGGCTAATGCGATGGATTGTATTTCCCTCTCACTTTTTTCCGGAAACGCGTGACGAAGATTCGAAAGAGTGAGGGTTTTTCGTATGGGAATCACATAGAAAATGAACGTACCGAGTAATTTGCCGGCAATTTGAACTGCACGAAAAGGAAGCATCAGCACAACGAGGCGAAGCGGAAGCAAAAAAAGATATTCCAAAAAATTTTTCATGCAGAAAGGTACGAAACGAAGTCAGGAGAAGCAAAAATCAGGCTGAACTAACATCCAATCGCATTTGCAGTCAATGAAAAAAATTACGTTGCTTTGAATACCACAAGTGTAATGTCATCCGACTGCGGCGCGCCCGTTGTGTATCGTTGGATTTCGCAGCGGATCGCGGCAAGAATGTTTTCTGCCGATTGACCGATCAATTCACGGACAAATTTTCCCAACCGCTCTTCTGTATAGTCACTACCGTTCACATCCATCGCTTCGCTCACACCGTCGGTAAACATGATCACTGCATCACCGGAATCGAGTTGAACGCTCCCCTCCAAATACGGAATGATCGTCTTCATAACACCAAGGATCAATCCTCCGTCAGTCAATCGTGCGACCATTCCGTTCGCACGGAGAACATAGGGGGGATTGTGTCCCGCATTCACATACCGGAACACTTTTGTTGCGGGATCGAGCACACCCCAGAAGAACGTGATGAATTTATCCGATCCGGTATTGCGGTAAATCAAGTCGCTGATTCTCGCCGTTGTGTCGGTCAGCGGCAGATTCATCGGTACTAACGCATGAACGGTAGCCTGCACGTTTGCCATCAACAGGGATGCCGGTGTTCCCTTCCCCGATACATCGCCGATCGCAATGATATATTTTCCATCACTCGTTGGTATCACATCATAATAATCGCCGCCGACCTGTGTGGATGAAATATTGATTCCGGCAATTTCGAATCCTTCTATCTTCGGCAGTTCGCTGGGGAGCAATCCTTGCTGGATTTCTTTTGCTATCAGCAGTTCATTTTCAAGCCTCCGTTTTTCAACTGTTTCGGTGAACAGTCGGGCGTTTTCGAGCGAGACAAATGCAAGATTGGCAAGGGAGAAGATGAATTCCAGGTCTGTTTGTGCGTACGAACCGCCGCGCATACGCTCTCCGAGACACAACACGCCTTTCACTTCATTCTGAATCTGCAACGGAACAAGTGCCGCAATTTTTTCCTTGGCAAGATGCTCCTTCAGTTGTGCGTATTTCTTTTTACCGGGAATATCAACCGCTAAGGTCGGCGCCATCACAAGTTCGCAGATCATCTGTTTATTGATTTCCAGATAATTGCCGGAAATACGGGAATAGACACTGGTTCCGTCTTTCAAACAGATCGCATAACGGTTTGTGCCGACCTGTCCCATCAGTGTCAATGAAAATATTTTGAGCAGTTTTTCCCGTTCAAGAATACCGCTGAACTCTTTCCCAAGTTCAAAGAGGGTCTTCAACTGTTGAATCTTACCATCGAGCAATCGATTGACGTTTTTCAATTCCTCAAATGATAAACTTTTTTCGATCGCCGTTGCGGAAATGTTGATCAACGTATCGATAAATTTCAATTGTTCTCTGGTGATCGGGCGCCGGGAATGTTCTGCGATCCCAAAATATCCGATCACCTTATCGTGAGTGATGATGGGAAAAAAACGATTGATCCCTTGTGTAAACAATCCATGCAATGAACCCGCAGTTTCGTCGGTGACCACAAAACTTTTTTTGCCGGTACGGGAAATTTCGATATCGTTGTGCAGCGTTTCCTTGGGAATGCCTTTGCCGTTTTCGACGTGGTATACTTTTCTGTTTTTTCTCAACAACACAACGCCTTTGGTAACAAGGAGCTTTCCCATCAAAGTCAAAAGAAGTGTTCCGAGAATGAATCTCAGATCGAGCGATGAATTGACAACTTTGCTGAATTCAAGAAGCGGAAGGAGTTCGGAATTGATCTGCGATGTGTGGGGTTGTTGTGTCACAACTTATTGTAAAGTTTTTACCATGCGTAAAATATTCTTGTCGCTGCTGAAATTGAATTCCACTTTGTCCATGATACGTTTCATCAAATACAATCCAAGTCCGCCGCGGCGGAAATGGGACAGGTATTCCTTCATATCCGGCGATTCGACAATGTTCGGATCGAATTGTTTACCGCGGTCAGAAATGATGACTTCAAATTCACTTCCCTTTCGCTCAATTTCAATCTCGATTGTATGGTTCGGTGAAAAATTATAGCCGTGTTTAATGATGTTCGTGCACGCTTCATCAACAGCGAGGGCGATCTTATTGATATCATCCTCGCCGAATCCATGCTCGCGGGCGCGTATGGCGACAAAATCCCTGACATCGCTCAAACGCTCTGTCTGACTCGGAATCGCAATATTGGCTTTATATGTCTGTTGATTTTTCATTGGAGCAAACTGTTGATCGTTTAGTTTTTCTCTGCAAACTTCTTCACCGCATCTTCTTCCGTTTTGACAATGTCATACAACATCGGGAAACCAAGCAGGTCGAAAATGTTAAATACTTTGGGGGTCATATCCGACATTTTGATGTCGCCACTATTTGCTCGAACGTCTTCGATGAATGCCATAAACACGCCGAGACCGGCACTCGAGATATAGGAAAGATCTTTACAATTTACGATGATGCGATATTTTTTTTCGTTCAGCAATTTCTGAAAGGAATCCTCGAGTATCGGTGTTGTGTGGGCATCTAAATAGCCTTTCAACTCCATCACGTGGATCGTGTTATCGCGTTCGCGAATATGTACTTTAAAATCGCTCATAAAAACTCCTACTTGAATAAACAGTTAATATTCAACTTTGTTCCATCCGATCACATTAATTCGCCGCGGCAAATCAATCATGCACCGATCCACTTCACAACGAACACAGTGAGATCGTCATGGTACCCTTTAGCATCGGTATAGTTCCACACCGCCTGCACGATTGCTTCCTTGATATCTTCTGCCGAACGGGTTTTGGTGCGATCGACAACATCCAGTAATCGCTCATAACCGAACTCTTCTCCGGAAGAAGAACGGGATTCGGTAACACCGTCGGTATAAAATACACAAACATCTCCTTTTTTCATCTGAATTTTTTTCTCTTCCACCGTCTCCGCAAAGAACTTTCCTGCCGTTAATCCAAGACCGAGACCGAGCGGTTTGATATATTCTTTTTTCGATTCAGAAACATACAACATCGGACAATGACCTGCGCGCGCGACTATCAATTCCCCGGTTCGCGTATCGATCGTCGAATAAATTAAGCTGATAAATGACCGCTTATCAATGCTGGTAACAAGGGATTCATTCGCATGGATCATAAAATCTTTCGGCGATTTGTAGATTTTCGACAGCGATTGGAATATGCCTTTTACTTCCGCCATATAGAATGCCGCTCCGACCCCTTTGCCCGACACATCGCCGATCACAATTCCTACTTTATCATCGCCAATGTGCGCAACATCGTAATAGTCGCCTCCCACTTCCAGTGCCGGTGAAGAAACAGCCTGCATGTCCACCATGGGAAATTTCGGGAGATGCTGCGGAAGCAAACGTTTTTGCATTTCCTGAGCGAGCATCAGTTCGCGCTGTAACCGTTCCTTCTCCAACGACTTCTCTATCAACCGAGCATTCTCGATCGCAATGGTTACTTGATCGGCAAATCCGGAAAGGATATCGACATCATCCTGATCGAACCCATAACTGATATCTTTGGTTGCAAACAATATCCCGATGACATTATCATGAGAAAGAAGAGGAATGATGAGCAGCGAGCTGACCTTTTTCATTTTTAGAAAGTGTTTCGTACGCTTGTCACTATCTACATCATCGATCATCATCACCTTTCTGGTTTGAAGCACAATAGAACGAACCGATCGTTCGTCGCCGCCGATTATCCCGTGGATTTCTTCTTCGGAGATATTGCGGGCGGACATCAAGCCGCTTTTTTGGAATGAGTTTTCGCCCGGAATTATTTCCAGCCACACACACGATGCCTGCACAACTTCCGTCACCATTTTTGTCGCCGTCTCCGCCAGATCTTTCAGATCGAACACCTGATTAATCAGGCGGCTCAGATTATGCAAGGAACTGATCTCGGTCTGCTTTCTGTCAAATGCTTCTGCAGTAGGAAGGTGGAACAACGTACTGCTGAACGCCATTCCGAAATAGACCGCCCCGAACGTTGACGAAAGCTGCACAAATGTGAAGAGCGGTGAGCTGTAATAGTGAAGCCCTTTTTGCGTCCATCCGTCTTGGATCGAAAGAATGATGAGGATCGCCAGAAACCCGAAAAATGCAAGGAGCGAGTATAACAGCGCGTAAATTTTTTCTTTGCGCGGCAGGTAGGCAATCCATGACAAACGGAACGAATTCACGATGATCATCAGAATCGACAATCCGGAAAGAAGTCCGCTCATGAATGATTGTTCGAGCGGTCGCTGAGTCAATGTGGACAGCGACGCGGCGGAAAGTAAGCCGATCAGGGTCCAGTAATTCCGGTTGGTGTTTTTTTTGCGTTTGTAGAGAACAATATCTTTAATAAAGATAACTGTGACGATGGAAAAGATACCCGCCACCACACTGAGGATCGACGAAAAAAAAATCGTCAGATGATCGCGGGGAAAAAGTTTAAATTCACGCGATTCAAATCCTTTGAGAGGAAGAAAACTGATGAGCAAATACGTGAAGAGAAACACACCGGCAAACAATGCAACACCGCTGATATTCTGCACCACGGAACGCTGACGTTCCCGTTTGATGATCTGGACAAAAAAATAAACAAGCACAAAGGAAAGAATGACGAATGCAGAACGAATATGCTGCACCATCGATTCTTCAAGATCAACAGTCTTTGTGGAAGCGTTGATGAAAAATATCAAAACAAATAATATCAAAGCTCCGGTCAGGAGCAGAAGTTTTCTGAGACGCATTGAGTAGGAGATGCTGTTTGCTGACTGAATAGTGTATCGGAAAAAATGAGAGAAAAGTTGCGAAATGCTTTTCAAAAATAGACAAATAGCGTTTGAATTACAATCACAACGGCGGAAAATCAGGATGACGGATAGTATTCCCTTTTACATCATTCCTCCAGATTTTCATTGATTTTACAGTCGGTTTCCGTTATATTTTTAACCTGTATTGTACTCTAACAGCTAAAAACATTGATTTATTGGAGGTTCTTTTAGTGAAAAAACATCGCAGTAAGCTGATACTTATAGTGGCATCGTTCGCACTTGCCCTCTACTTCCTCTATCCGACATATCAATCCTACACATTCGACGGTCGTCTCACGCAGCTCAGCGGTGAAGACAGCGCGAAATATTACCTGGATAATGAAAATGCCATCCGAGATGCACATGCAAAACGCATTAAGCTCGGTTTGGACCTTCAAGGCGGTATGCGCGTTGTGTTGGAAGTTGACGTGCTCAAAATGCTGGAACAGATCGCCAAAAATAAGGACGATCAATTTGCAGAAACAATGGCGGGAATTGCGCGCGAAGCAGAGACAAGCGATGAAAGCATCATCGCGATCTTCCAGCGTAACTTTGAAGCACGCGGAGTTCGCCTGAGCCGTTACTACGGAACTCTCCGGGAAGAAAACGATAGAATTCTTGACAGACTTCAGGATGAATCGGATAAAGCTGTCGATCGTGCAATGGAGATCATCCGCAACCGTGTCGACCAATACGGTGTGTCGGAACCGGCGATCCAAAAACAAGGAGGACGCAGGATCATTGTAGAACTTCCCGGTGTATCCAAAGAAGACGAGGTTCGTCAACTGCTTCAAGGAACCGCGCTGCTGGAATTTAAGCTGATGAAAGATCCCGAGATCATCTATAAAACGATGGAAGCGATCGACAAATATCTTGCCGGAAAAGGATATGCCGATACTGCATCGTCTTCAGGATCAACTGATGCATCTAAAAAATCTGAAGGCAGCACTCTTTCCTCATTGACCAATACTGATACAAGTTCGGGCATCATTCCTGGCGGCGATAAAACTCCGGAGCAACTTGCCAAGGAACATCCTTTCCTGTTCCTCGCCCGTCCTAACCAACAAGGAACCGGCGAAGCATACGTTGCGGAAAAAGACAAAGACAAAGTGGAACGCATTCTTGCACGCGTGGATGTGAAACGGTTGATCCCGGCAGATATGTCATTCTATTGGACATCGAAACAAAGCTTTATCAGCGAAGGACAAAAATATTTTGCACTCATGGGACTGAAGAAGAACCCGGAATTGACCGGAAGCGTAATCGTCGATGCGCGCGCAACGATCGACCCGGATTTCAGTCAGCCCATAGTATCGATGGAGATGGATGGTGCCGGGGCAACGGAGTGGGCGCGCATTACAGGAGCAAATGTGAACAAACGAATGGCGATCGTGCTTGATAACACCGTATTTTCCGCTCCGGTTATTCGCGGCAAGATCACCGGAGGCCGCTCGCAGATCGAAGGGATGGAAAATATCGAAGAAGCCCGCTTGCTCGAGATCATCTTGAAAGCCGGCGCTCTCCCAGCTCCGGTCGAAATCATTGAACAACGCAGCGTCGGACCGTCGCTCGGCGAGGATTCGATCCAAGCCGGAACAAATTCTTTCATGATTGCGCTCGTTATGATCGTCGGTTTCATGTTGGTGTATTACCGCACCGGCGGAATTGTTGCGAATGTCGGATTGTTCTTTAACATTTTATTTATCATTTCTATTCTCGCCGCATTCAGCGGAACATTATCGCTGCCCGGTATCGCCGGTATCGTTCTCTCGATCGGCATGGCAGTTGACGCAAACGTTCTGATCTTTGAACGCATCCGCGAAGAATTGGCATCAATGAAGACACTGCGCGCGGCGATCGATGCGGGATATTCCAAAGCGTTCAGTGCGATCTTCGATTCGAATATCACCACACTGTTTACCGGTATCGTCCTATATCAATTCGGCACCGGACCGGTTCAAGGTTTTGCATTAACGCTGATGATGGGTGTTACCGCAAACCTCTTTACATCAATCGTCATCACACGCGTTATTTTTGATTTGTCAACAGAACGCGGAACAACATCCATTAATTTCGGATAAGAACCAGGAGTCGTATTAGCAATGAGAATTTTACAAAACACAAAAATTGATTTCATGGGCACCCGGAAGATCTGGTATTCGATCTCCGGACTTGTTATTCTTGTCGGTCTCATCGGCGCCGTCACGCGGGGGATTTCGTTCGGCATCGACTTTCTCGGCGGTTCGGAAATTCTGGTGCGGTTTCAAGATCCGCCGAAAATCGGTAATATCCGTGATGCGATGCAGAGCGGCGGTTTTACCGCAAGTGAAGTGAAGACATTCGGGAATCCGTATGATATTTTAATCCGCACACCCGAACAAGGAAAAGGCACTGCCGTTTTGGATATCATCCGTGACAACCTCACGAAACAATTTCCGAAAAATCCATTTACCATCTTAAAAGAAGATAAGATCGGACCGAAGATCGGGGCGGAATTACGGCGCAATGCTATATATGCAATTGTTTCCGCACTGATTATCATCCTTGTGTATATCGGATTCCGTTTCAAATTTATTTACGGTGCCGCCGGTGTTATCGCCTTGTTCCACGACGTGATCGCGACCTTCGGCGTGATCGTTTTATTGAACGGGCTGTCACCCTACCTCCATCTGGAAATCGATCAGAACATCATGGCGGCATTTTTGACATTGGTGGGTTTTTCGATCAACGATACCGTTGTGGTCTTCGATCGTATCCGCGAAAATCTGAAAGTCCATAAAACGGAGAACCTCACTACGATCATGAACCGCTCGGTCAATGAAACGCTGAGCAGGACGATCATTACCAACGGAACGGTATTCCTCGTTCTGCTGGTGCTTGTGATCTTCGGCGGCGAAGTGAACAGAGGATTCGCTTTTACGTTCTTCATCGGGACAATCCTCGGAACGTATTCATCGATCTACGTGGCAAGCGCAGTGGTTCTGGATTATTCGATCCGGAAAAATAAAAAACAAAAATAATTTTTCACGAGACATCTATGAAATTCTCGACAAAAGAAATGAACGGCGTGATGGTCATTAAGATGGAAGGCAGTATGCTCGGCGGACCGGAAGCGTCGGAACTGAACAATGCACTGCACAAACTTCTCGATGCAAAGAAAAAAAAGATCGTTGTCGATCTCAGCGGTGTTTCGTTGATGAACAGTTCCGGTCTCGGCATGTTGATCGGCGCAGTAACAACAATGCGCAACGCCGGCGGAGATATGAAGATCGCTTCGGCAGCCGAAAAAGTTGCTCAAGTATTCAAGATCACCAAGATCGGCAACGTGATTGAACAGCATGATTCCGTGAAAAGCGCTGTGGAAAGTTTTTTGTAGAATCGCAATAACCTTGTCAAGGTTCCAAACCTTGACAAGGTTTGTTTGAAAACTGAAAAGGTGGCCCTTCGGTCGCCTTTTTTGTTATATAACCCCGCGCTTCAGCGCGGGGTAGAAATGCAAAAGAAATTCTTCGGGCTTTAGCCCAATTAATGTTTGGACTAAAGTCTAAAAAACCGTAGCACTTGTTCCCCCACTATGCGTATGCATGCTTCGCATAAATCGTGGGGTTATATTTTTTTTGACGAAAACACGACGCCGACACAAAGTGTTCCTTCGGAAAGGTGTTGAATATTTATAAAAATACTTGGAAAAAAATCTTCGACCCCGACGGGGTCGCACCCATAATGATCCTTTCGTGTTACAAACGTTTCATCCCTACGGGATGAAACTGCCACTTGCTTATAAATTAGAATTGCAATACTTTCTTGTGAAAGGCATGTTTAGGAATTTGTATGGACAAGAACAAACAAATAAAAGTATGGTACGATAAAGAATCCGATTTTCTCGAAGTGATTTTTGAGAAAAAATCCGGAAGTTTCCGTGAAACATCGAATGATGCAGTTATGGAGAAGATTGATAAACAAGGAAATGTCATTGGTTTTTCAATATTAAAGGTCAGTCATTTAACAGACCGTAAACCTCTCTCTGTTACTCTAAAGAGCCGAGTAGCGCAGTTTCGATAGATCATAATTCGATGATTAGAAAACGAAAACACAGAAAACCCAAACATCTTCTCGGCATAACCCCTGATTCAGCAGTCATCGATTTGATGAGTAAGTACAATGCTGATCTTACAAAGCCTCGTCAGATTCATTTTTATCTTTACTTCCCTACCGAAAACAATGCATTTATTGCAAAGTGTGAATTAATAGCTTCCGGATTTTCCGTTGAAATGGATAAGGCAATCACTGATTCACAATGGCTCTGCCTCGCATCCAAAGAAATGATTGCCGATGATAAAGAATTGACCGTACTTCGAAGATATCTTTCAAACCTCGCAAAAAAACTGAACGGTGAATATGATGGCTGGGAAACAGAAATGTAATTCCAACCCGTGCTTTAGCTTGTGATGCAATGCAAAAGAAATTATTTGTGCTTTAACCCTGATAATGTTTGGACTAAAGTCCAAAAAAATCGTAGCACTTGTTCCCACCGCGATAAATCGCGGGGTTATTTTTTTTGACGAAAACACGACGCCGAAGGTGTCGAATGTTTATAAAAAGAC
>Ga0209516_1000143_pt1 | contig 19330 bp, 12 predicted proteins | sample Napbiome12C3dose_FD_187716 | JGI IMG/M metagenome (GOLD analysis project Ga0209516, IMG submission 187716) | Groundwater microbial communities from S. Glens Falls, New York, USA - Naphthalene biodegradation metagenome 12C3dose (SPAdes) (version 2) ... | reverse complement strand
CGTTGGCAATCTGGTTTGTCCGGCAGAATTCGATCTGGGAGAAAACAAAAAAGCCATGATCTTGAGCATCCCGGAAGGCGACGATAAACCCCTCAAATATCCCCTGATGTTTTCTGTCACCGATGCCCTGGTCATCAACAAAATGGATTATCTGGGGGGGGAAGCCGATTTTGATATGACGGCCTTTATGGCGAGGATTCAGAGCCTTAATCAAACGGTTCGGACCTTCAAGGTATCCTGTAAGACCGGAGAGGGTCTTGAGAGCTGGACGCATTGGCTGAGAGATGAAATCGCCTCATGCCGTGGCGCCGTCCCGGAAACCATCCAATAAAGCTATCAACTCGTCGCCATAAAGACGCAGCTTGCCCCCCGGTAATAAGCCGCCCGTCGCCAACTCGCTTACGGACCCCACCTCAAGGGCGGAAAGGCCAACCAATTCCTGATCCGATAAGATCATAAAAATGGCCCGGTTGATTTCTTTGGCCTTGCCGTAGCGCCACCGGAAGAGGCGCTTCAGCCGTTCTTTTTGCTTATCGGTCAGGGTGTAGTGGCGGGCGAGCTTTTTATGGCCTTCCTTATCGAAGTCGCGAGTTTGCCACCGGACTTTGGTCATTTCGGCAAAAATCCTGGTTGCCTCCTCGTCTCGTCCGGCCTGTTTCAATTCTCCCCGCAACCGCAGATACAGGTCAGGGAGATAGGCCGTATCCAGGGCGGCATACTGTAATTGTTCTTCCTTAAGGGGGCGCAAATCCCAGCGCGAACGCTGCAATTTTTTCTGTTTTTCAAATTCCACACCCAAATAATGGCTCACGACATGACACAGCGAAAGACGGTCGGAGCCGAGCAATGCAGCGGCGCGATAGGTATCGAAGATGTTGCGGAACACAAAATTGTAATCCCGTTTCAGGATCCGAATGTCATTGTCACCGGCATGCATCACCTTGCACAGGGAGTGTGAGGCAAAGAAATCTCCCAGAAAGGAAATATCCAACTCGCCTAGAGGGTCGAAGAGGTAAGTTTTCTTTACCGCCTTGATCTGGATGAGGCAGAGTTTCTCCCGAAAGTAACGCAGGGAGTCGTATTCCGTGTCCATGCCGATTACTTGCGAGTTGCCGAGATCCTCGGCAGCCTCCGCTGCCTTGGCAGGTGTGTCAACGATTAACCATGATCCTTGTTCCATCTATTTTCCTTGGCGATTCTGTAAAACATTCTTGCCGGTAACTTATCGTGAAGTCTTCAGGGGGTGTTCTCTGCGAGACAAACGATATTTGGCCATCCTATTCTAACCCTATTCAAAGCACAGGAGGGCAAAGCCGTCAACACAATTTTCGCGCCCCCTGCCACGAACTCCCTGCGCCAGGCAGGGGCAACGGGAAGGATTTCGCATCGGTCTGTCGCGCGGGCGTCCGGGCAAGCTATTATGATCGCAGGCAATGTTCATGGCAAAACATGTGGCAATTCGCGCTTACGATCGGGATTGGAATAGCCGGTATGACCAAAAGGGAATTGACAAAGCATGATTAATGTATAATTTATAGCAAAACCCAGGTGCGGAAAAAGGCGCCAAAAAGGAGGAACGATGTTCCAGGTATCGGACAAAGCAACAGAGGTGATTAAGGAGTTCCTGAAGGACAAGGGGGAAGAGCTTGCCATTCGGGTTTTGATGCAGTCGGGTGGGTGAGCCGGTTCCAGTTTGGGATTGGCTCTGGATGAGTCAAAAGAAGAAGATGAAATTTTCAATGAGCAAGGGATAAAATACGTAGTAAGTAAAGACCTCTTTGAGAAAGTGAAGCCCGTGGGGATTGATTATGTGGAGTCGCCTCGCGGAGGGGGGTTTAAGCTTTCATCCAATCTAGATAGCGGCGGCGGTTGCGGCTCTTCTTGCAGCAGTTGCTGATTCGCCATGGAGTGGGGAAGCGCAGGTTTCGTAAAGGCGCTTCCCCACTTTCAGGTGGTCTGCACGCCTTTTTTACAGGTGATCTTAGCTTCCCGTCACGGCCGGAGAAATAATCTTGACAGCAGCAGACGAAAAGACCCCTCGCTTACGGCAGGCCGAGGAGTTTCTCAGGAGCGGGCGCTACCGGGAGGCAATCGACATCTATCAAGAATTGGCGGCTGTTTGTCCCGAAGCGGAATCATTAACCATGGCTATGGCTTGGGCTTATTATGATGCCGGGCGCCTGCCGGAGGCGATGGTCTGCTTCGAAGAACTCTTTAAGCGGGAATTAGCGCGGGATGTTTTTACCGGCTTTGCCTATGATGAGCTGGTGCGGTTTTATAAGACGGAGCAACAATACGACCGGCTGGTTGTTGTCTGCAACAAGGCGGTCACGGCGCAGCCGCGTGATATGCGGCTATTGAGCGAGCTGGCCGGCGCTTATCTGAAGGCTGGCCGGATCAGCGCTTCTCAGGACATTTGCCAACAGCTTCTGGCGCTTGATTCCGAGGCTGCCGAGACCTATTGTTTGCTGGGAGAAACGCATCTGGCCGCCGGGGAATTAAACGAGGCGGAAAAGGCGTTTGAGCAGGCCGTCAGGATCGAGCCGGGGGCCGCCAGCAATTTTTACGGACGTCTGGCGGAAGGTTATCGCCGCATCGGCGAATACCAAGGGGAGGAAAAAGCCCTGCGATGGTGCCTGCAAACCAGCCCGGAAGACCCCCTCTACCACTGCCGGAGGGGCGATTGTCTGATTAGGCAAGGGCGGCCGGTTGAGGCAGAAGCAGCCTATGAAACCGCGCTTACCCTATCTCCCCAATCTACCGACGTTTTCTGTTACCGTTGGGGATCCGTTCTGGCTGCGACCCATTATCATCAGGAAGCCATAGAGGTTTTTCGCCGCGTGCCGTCTGATGCTGCCAGCTATCCCCGTATCCGCGTCCGGCTGGCGGAATCATACCGGGCGCTCGGTCGGCATGACCTGGCGTCCGAGGCCCTGGCCATACGCCAAGCATAACGGGAACGGCTTCGAAAAAAGCGTCGGAGGCAAGGCGCGCGAATCATGAGGAATGAAGGCGTACTTATACGTACGTCGGAATGGCGAATGATTTGCGCAACGCAGCATACGGACTTTTTACGAAGCCGTCAGAACTTGCCCAGCTTCTTGAACGTTTCCCTTGTAACCTGGTAAAAGGCATTGTTGTCAGCTACCGCCTTGCGGAGAATAGCGGCGGTATCGTCTATATTCTTCATGTTGAGGATGAAATTCACGCTTTTGTTGAAGGCGGCCATGTTATCCATCGTCCGATAGGCGTTGCTTAGCAGGGCGACAAAAATCTGCCTTCTGGTCGACATGGCCAGTGTTTCCAGATAGAAAAGGACGTCATTTTTGTCCGGCGCCGGGGAATCAAAATTTTCATTGACGACTACCATGTGGAAAAGATGAAACCGCATTGCCTTGAGGGCTTCCCGCGCCGAACCCGCCACGGTTGTCTGATACCCCATTTCACCCAGAGCGCTTGCCAGCTTGGCGCGGATAATTTCATCGGATTCGCAGATCAACGCCGTTTCCGTATTGCCTTCCACAAAATCAAAAGGCAGGTCGGAGGCGTTGTAATCGTCTTCCGACACGTCATTCAACAGGGATTTCGTTTCTTCCATGAAGGTTGTTCCTCCTTACTTGAACTTTGACTGGCCATAACCGCTGTCTATCTCAAGCTTGCCGATATCCGTGGTTGCCTGTCCCTTGGCGCTTTTGACGGAGTCGATCCCCCGGCCGACGATACCCTTGTTCGAAGCGTAAGCCTTGGCCGTCTCTTCCGTAATCAGACCCTTTTCATAAAGTCCGACGATATAATCATCAAAGGTTACCATGCCGAAGGCTTTGCCGGCCTGAATGATCTCATAAAAAGTTTTTCCCTCCGCCTCACCGTTTAAGATGGTGTCCTTGACGCGCAGGTTTGAGCCCATGATTTCGAAGGCCGCCACGCGTCCACCGCCCTCCTTGGGCAGCAGCCGTTGGCAGGCGACCCAGCGGATCGTATCGGCCAGGCGGATGCGGACCTGCTGTTCCTCATCGGTGTTAAACATGCCGAGGATGCGGTTTATCGTTTGACCGGCATCGACGGTGTGAAGCGTGCTTACCACTAAGTGTCCCGTTTCGGCAGCGCTGATACCGATTTCCACCGTTTCCCGATCCCGCATTTCGCCCACCAGAATGACCTTGGGGGCCTGCCTGAGGGCGGCGCGCAAGCCACTGGCAAAGGTGTCGAAGTCACCGCCCATCTCCCGCTGGTTGAAGGTGGCTTTTTTCTGTGGATGGGTATATTCCACCGGATCTTCCAGGGTGACGATGTGCACGGATTTATTTTCGTTAATGGCGTTAAGGACGGCGGCCAAAGAGGTGGACTTGCCGCTGCCGGTGGAACCGGTGACGAGAATAATGCCGTTCTTTTCCTCGGCCATCTTCAGGAAGGCCTCCGGCAAGTTCAATTCTTCGCAGGTGGGGATCTTTGTTTCCAGTTTTCTCAGGACTATGGAAAAATTGCTCCGCTGCGAAAAGATGTTGACGCGGAAACGGGCCTTGCCGGGCAACTCGTAGGAAGAATCGCAAGATCCTTCCCTTGCCAGAATCTCGGTCAACCGGCGGTCCTGATTAATCAGATTAAGGGCGAATATCTCCGTTTGAAAAGGGGTCAGCTTGGCAAAGGGAGGATCCAGCTCCACCCCCGTCAGTTGGCCCGAAGTTTCCACCTGAAAAGGTTTACCTACCGTGATATTAAGATCGGAAACATTTTTGTAAGCATCGAGCATCTTACTTAAAATGTAATCTATCTCCTGTTTTCTCATGCACCTTCCTCCTTTGTGGGGGCGATGGCCTTTTCCGGACCCACAAGCCCGATGATACTATACCTCGGTAAAATCCGAGGGTGGCGTTTTCAAAAAGGGACGGAACTTGCTTTTATCATTGCTCTTGTTGTAGGCCTCATCCGCATCGATCCAGCCCTTGTTGAGCAGCTCCATAATGGCATCGTCCAATAGCTGCATGCCGTATTTCTTCCCCGTTTGCATCATGGAAGGGATCTGGAAGGTCTTGGATTCTCTGATCAGGTTGCGTACTGCAGAATTGGCGATCAGGATTTCCAAAGCGGCGCAACGCCCTTTTTTATCAACCCGTTTGAAGAGTACCTGGGCGACGACGGCGCGGAGGCCATCGGCGAGGGTGGAGCGGATCTGCATCTGCTCACTTGAGGGAAAGACTTCGATGATGCGATCGACGGTTTTGGGGGCGCTGGTGGTGTGCAGGGTCCCAAACACCAGGTGCCCAGTGGAGGCGGCCTCCACGGCGAGCGAGATAGTCTCCAGATCTCTAAGCTCGCCGACGAGAATGATATCCGGGTCTTCGCGCAGGGCGCCCCGGAGGGCGGCGGTAAAGGTTTTTGTGTGGACGCCCACTTCCCGGTGGTTCACGATGCAACTCTGGCTTTTATGCACGAATTCGATGGGATCTTCGATCGTAATGATGTGATCCTTGCGGGTACGGTTGGCTTCATCAATGATGGCGGCCAGAGTCGTTGATTTGCCGCTGCCTGTAGGCCCGGTAACCAGTACCAGCCCCCGGGGCAGAGCAGCCAATTTTGAGATGACGGGAGGCAGGCCCAGGTCCTGGCAAGTGAGGATCGTGCTGGGAATCTCCCGGAAGACGGCGGCCACGCCATGTTTCTGCTGGAAAAAATTGGCCCGGTAGCGAGCCAAACCTGGTATTTCATAAGCAAAATCAACGTCGCCAGTTTCCTCGAAGACTTTGACCTTATGTTCCGGCGCAATCTCATAGAGGATAGCTTTTAAGGCATCATTTTCCAGAACATCAAATTTGACCCTTTCCATCTCCCCGCGGATCCTGATTGCCGGTTGTTGCCCGGAGACGAGATGCAGGTCCGAGGCTCCCTGATCGTGCATTAATTGAAAGAACGCGTCTATCTTGGCCATTAAGTGCCCCCCTTAAATTTGTCGTAATCTACCCTGTGTTCCATATAGAGCCAGGCGGTGAAAACAATCGCTTGACAGCGGTTCGTCTTGTCAAGTATGCTCCCGTCGCTTTTTTAAAATAGGCTCCTGTCAACATGTTTAGGTTGGGGATGTAGCTCAGCTGGGAGAGCGCGGCGTTCGCAATGCCGAGGCCAGGGGTTCGATCCCCCTCATCTCCACCAATCATCAATCCAACACAGTCCCAAGTAGTGCAAAACCCGTTAGAAATAGCGTGGTTTTTCTTGTCATTTGTCCAACACGTGCTATAGGGTTTATCAAAATCCGGAGTATTTGTGGGCTGATTTGATGGTCAGCGGCCCCCAAAAAAAGAGGCATCCCTATGCCAAAGAGAATCCCTCCTCTATCTGATGTCAAAGTCCGTACTGCTAAACCACATGACACAGAATAAAAAATTTTTGATGGAGGATGCCTTTTCCTTCTGGTTACTCCATCGGGCGGAAAATTATGGCACTTTAAATACCGCTTTGTCAATAAGGAAAGGAAACATAAGGAAAGGAAACTTGATATTGATTCTGCCTTGATTGGCGATCGGCAATATTTTGGGGAAGTAGTGGTCATGCATTATTACTTATCGGTCTGAAAAGATCAGAATTATTTCGGTGCGAAGATCCAGAAAAGAGGAGGTTGATGTATATGAAAGCTCATGAGTTTGACAAAAATTTCGATCAGGGCGGTGATATTTCTCAACATCTTGATATATCAAAGGCAAGGCGGCCAGAACAGGAACAAAAAAGGGTAAACGTAGATTTCCCCGTGTGGATGATTCAATTACTGGATAAAGAAGCAAGGCGTTTAGGTGTACCCCGGCAATCTATCATCAAAGTTTGGTTAGCAGAGCGTCTTGAAAAGGTGTCTTGAATAACCAGGACAACAAGGCTTGAGGCACCATTAACCGACGGGTTGCGGTAAAGTTCCACAAGTGCCCGCGATAAAACGAGCTCCAGATCTACCTGGGCATCCGTTGGCCAAGGGGAGTGAGAACGCCTGGCCGCTCTAGCAGGTACCCGAGCCGCTGCACATTCGATACCGCATAGAGATCCACAATTGACGTTAAAGACTGAGGGTCAATCTTCGCTACAAGCTTGCTCAGCACTGTAATGACTTACAAAGTACCCGCCGCTCTTCCGGGAACCGGAAAAGACGATCTCTCCCCGAGCCGTTTGTTGCGCACCCTTCCACATTGTATCATGCCGATTATTATCGTGTATCCTGAAATGAGCGCTCATTTCGCGCTCATTTCGCTCATTTCTTCAGCACTCCGGCAAGGCCGGGCCCAGGCAAATAATGCGCGCCTCTGCCCGTTCCTGCGAGGAGAAGATACCCATCATCCACCAGGCGTTTCAATTCACGGGTAGCAACAAAGCGGGTGAGGTTGTGAAGTCTACAGAACTCGCTATTCGTAAGTTTTTCATGAGCGCTGAAATAGGTAATGAGCTTCGGGAGTCGGCTTTTGAGCCAGTCCCTTTGCTGCTTGAGTGCCGGGGCAATCCTGTAAACAGCGCCCCGGCCGGTGGCCGGCGCTCCATCAAGAATGCCAAGCGTGACCAGCTCCTGGATTTCCCGGTAAGCTTGGTCACGGCCAAGGCCAGTCAATTTCCGATAAGCCTCGTTGGATAATCCATCGGGATTGGCCAGAAGTACCCGTTTCTGGTTCACACTCAGGCGGAACCGTTCGACGAGCATCCCCCAGATGGGACTGTGTCCAGTGTAAACCGGATCATTCCTGAGGGTGATGCAGAAAGTGGAGGTTTCCAAGGAGAATTCAGGCTGACAGAGAAGCGACGCCTCCATCTCTTCAAAGATGCGGGGAATGCCTTCTCCCTCCTCCCTCATGATGCCAATGTCCACAAGCACCCGGACCATGAGTGGGTTCCGGCTCGCATGGATCCGCTGACGGCTTTTCAACTTGTCTATTGTCACCGGCGGCACCAGTTCTCCGGGGCTCAAGATTTCCATCCGGTCATCAAAGAACCAGACTTCGATTTCGCGTCCCTGCTCGTTGTAGTCCCGGTGGGCGACGGCATTAACAAGGGCCTCCTGCCAGGCAAAGGTGGGATATTCCGGCATCTCCCTGAAAAAAAGGTTGTGCAGCTTTTCCGATTTTCCGATTTGGGAGGTCACGGCCTTATGCGCCTCCGGCAGTATCCGTGCAATGGGCGGCGTTAAAGGAACATGCTGGGCAACATTCCTTTGGGTGCCGTGCCTGCGTTCGGTTCCATCGACTCTGAAAATGCGCAGTCCGCTCCGGGGGTGCCAGCGGACAGATGGCGTTTTGCAAAAGAGCAACAGGGCGGCATTGGTGACGGCAAAGGTCTTCCCTTGGGGGATGATGAGACCGTAGTTCCGGAGAATGTCCAGGACCGGTCTGCCTGCATAGGGGGTCTTGCCGAGACATTCCTCCGTCAGAGCAAGATCAATATCGTCAATGGCAGCTCCGGGGCGCACCTGCTGCTCATAGCCAACCCTACGGTAAGCCTGCTTGCGCTGGTTGATGACTTCCTGCGGTTCATGGATAACCTCTTTGCCTACCCGATAGGGGAAACCGTCGCCGTCCACCATGACGGCTTCCGGTGCAATCGGGATTTGAAAAACAATGACTTTGTGGTCATCGAGGGATAATCGCTGAACATCGATTTGCATGGCATGGCGCAGCCTGCGTTCGGGGACGGCGATGATGTCTCGGACAGCCTCGTCCGGATAGGAATGACCGGAAGGGGTACCATCATCGTCAACGCCAAGTAAGAGGACGCCGCCGTCGGCGTTGGCGAAGGCAGCCACATATTCGGCAACGAAATCTCGCACCGCCCGGCGACTGAGGGACTTCTTTTGGCCGTCCTTCAAGTCCCACAGGGACTTGAACTCAATAAACTGCCCCTCTCCCTGGCCGATAAGGCGTTTCAATTCCGCCATACTATAGAGTTCTTTCATAAAAACCCCTCGCATTTTTACCGTGCTTATTTTTTAGGTGATGCGCAAGCGTTGGCTCACAAATTAACAGATTCTTCTCAGGTCAATCTTTAAATCGTATTCAAAAAGCTCAATATCTTTTGTTTCGCTGGCGGCGAGCTTTAAATCCTCAGTAATCACCTTTGCGATAATGATGCCTCTGATAACTTTGTCACTAGCCAGATTCTTCCTTACCCAGGCTCTGTAGCGAAGTATCTGACCGATTACTTTCTCGTAACCTTTTGACACTTTTAGTTCAATAACTACATAATTCTTGTCTTTGTCGACAGCAAGGATGTCTATCCTTCTACCACCGACATCAAATTCCACGCCGGTAATGGTTTCGTCTTCTTCGTCCCTATATAGTTGCAGCCCCGGATCAATAATGTGCAGGTTATTCTTAAGATAATCCCGCAGATGACTCTCATAGGCAAATTCCGAGGAATCCGTATATTCATCTTTCTCAATTCTGTCTTCGATGCCTTCAGCAGCGCGATCATTGCTTTCATAGATCGGTAGAGGATCAGTTTCTGAATTGTAAAGACGTAGGCGTTTGTCCGGCAATTGAAACAATATATCGTTTGGAGGTCCTGCATTATAGTGAATTCTGGTTTTGTGATTCGTCGTAAATTTTATAATATGGCAATTAACGGTATTGGATTTGATTTTTGGGTAGTTGGCTTTAAACCAACTAACGATTTGTTCCTTGTCCATTACCTGACCAGCTGTCAGATTCGCCTTGATATACTCAGTCAATAGTTGATTTGTGCTTTTTTCATATATTGGCATCTGATACCTCTACGATATTAAACAATTCAGGCAGTAAAAATATCCACCATCGTTTCCAGGCAGGGACGCAAATCGAGGTCGTTCGCGCCGATCTGCAACCAGTCATCAGGGCGCTGATAGATGTCAAAACCGCGCCCAATCTTGATTTTCCACCCGTTGCTAAATCGAATCTCTCGGTCATGAATAGCCGTGTTTACCTTAATCTCCAAAGCGACATCGAACTGCTTCAGGCTATCGGCGATGGTGAATAATTTGCCCATAACCTCGTCTTTTTCAAACTGATTCTCGAAACGCGTCACTAAAGTTACCTTCCTGGGTTTGCCGATACGAATAGCTGTTTCGCAGAAGCGCAGGAAATTGATTATCTGATGTTGCTGGCGGATATAAGGATCTTCAATGACAATTTCTTCGGCGCCGGGCAGGTAATCCCGAAAAATGCTCTCATAAGAGTACCCTGTCGCCCCATAGTGGATTCGGTAATGCCGCTCCTTGGCCACTGGCTGAGCATCGGATATGATAGCATCGCTCTCAGTAACCGACATTTTTGTTGCTTCAACGGGGGAAACTGGAGGCATTTCAGTTTTGATATCCGCAGCAGGCTTGATAATGTCGGGTCGGGTGACTTTATCTTCTTGCAGTGCGGGAGTTCGGGTAGGATTCTGCGTAGCTGCCGCATTGCGCGATTCGGGACAATATACAATGGTCAGGTTCCCACCTGGATCGAAGTAGCCGAGGTTGATATCAGCGAATTCGTCATCCGGTTTTCTCTTGTTGAGCTGTTCCTTGACCCGCCGTCGCCCTTCGATAGCGTAGGCCAGATATTCATTGATTTCAATTTGTGTGGGCTCTTCACCGGGATGGAGCATCTTAACAAACGCACAGACCGTCTTAAGGACGGCCGTCTGATCCCGTTGATCGTAACCAGGCCCCAGCTTGCAGGCGGCTTTCACCTGGGCAAAACGATTCGTCTTGCGGGCCAGGTGGTGAAACGCTTCGGCCAGATATTCAATGATAAGCCCATAGCTGCGGGTCAGGTTTTCGTCCTTGTTCTTCGGGATCTCCCATCCCGGCAAGAAGGTATGGAATCGGTCCAGGATAGCCAGATCGAACACGGGGTGCAGCGGTTTAAAAAGCGTATGTACGGGTGAGTTGACAATCGCCTCAATGGAATCGTCGATATTGCCGACGAAAGCAAGGCTGGCATTAGCAGTTACGGTCGAGGTGGAACGGGTGAAGTTTCCATTGGCCATGTATTGCTTCATCACCTGAAACGTCTCTTTATCGCGAACCGTAATACCTTCGCCCACTTCGTCGAAGGCCACGACGTCCCAGAAGCCGATGATGCCGACCTGTTTGCGGCCGTTGTTCCACCACAAGGTGGCGGCGGAAGTCGGCGCCCCGAGCAATGTGGAATAGGGGGAAAACTCGCTGAAGGTATAGGACTTCCCGTTTCCACGTGGGCCAAGCTCTATGAAATTGAAGTTCGCCTCGACCAAGGGGGCCAGCCGGGCGAGGTAGTGGAATTTGATCCGTTGATTCATCCAAGCGGGTTCTAAACCGAAGGAGCGGATCAATACATCGAGCCACTCATTCCTCGTAAACCGTTTGCGCCCCTCGACAAAGGCGCCAAAATTGAACTTGGAAAGCTGAATGGGTTTGAGCTGTTCGATATAAAAAGCGTAATCGTCATCCTCTACATCGTTGTGTGCCACCGTGCATTCTGCCCAGATGCCTCCCTCGAAGATACGGTCATTCTCCGACTTATAGTAGCTATCATTGATAGCGATACGAGAGGAGTTAAAGTTCTCCATGCGCGCCCAAGGGCGTTTTTCCTTCTCGAAATATTTGACGTGGATCTTGTCGATGAAGGTGTGTTTACCCTTCTGCTGAACAAGCATCTGTGCCTTGTTGCTTTCGTCGGGGCGGACATAGTTTTTCTGGATTGTCTCCAGCACGGCCGCCATGCCTTCCTGTATCTCCCGAGGATCATCGCTGGCGCAGTAGCGAGCGAGGAGGAATTCCAACACGAAGGACGGAACATTGGTGCCCTTTTTGACCTGCAGGAGCAGGTCTTTTCGCACCACCTTGCCCGGAAATACCTCATTCAATTTGATATCAAGGTCATCTGTTTTCATTCCAAATATCCTGTCTTAAGTTTAAGTTCGGCAAGCAATAAATTGGTGGCCGGATCGAGCACGCGCACGGTGAAATTCCCCGCGAAATCCTCTCCCATCTTTAAGCCTACGGCAATGGCGGCGCCCGGCTTGATCTGCACGCCCCCGGTAGCCGGGTTGATGGACTGACCCGCGCCCACCCAGCCCACGACGTTACCTTTCGCATCAGTGGCTTCCACGGCGACCTCGATTCCCATCTCTTCATTAAAAAGATCATCTTGCGGCCAGGATAAATCCACCACGGGACGTAGCGATGTGATCCGATCAGATTTCCCCTGGCGATAAGTCAATGTGAGCCGCGGGGGGGCAGACTTGCGAACTTTCTTGTCTGCTACTTTCAAGTGCACGGTAAGCAAGGGAAGCACACATTCCTGGAGCGAGAGCCCTTCATGGTAATAAATCTGGCCACGGGAATAGGGGACCAATGCCTTCGGGGTGGCAAAATCCTTGAAGTCTCCTGGAATGCCCAGCTCTTCCCGTTTCATGACTATATTGGCCGAATCTGCCGTACCTTTGCCGAGCATGCAGCGGGATTTCTCGACCAGCCAGATTCCGGAAGGACGGGGGGCAACATTGCCTGCACCTTGCTCGTGAAAAAGGACAAACCCATGGTCTGTGGCAATAACGGCTTTGCTGAAGCCCAATTCCGCCACCTTGGTCAGTCCACGGATGATTTGACGCACTAATGCTGGAATCATCTGGAACACCTGGTGAGGACTGTCATGGGCAATCGTGTCCATATCATGCGTCCGCACCACAAGCAGCTTTACCTTATCGCCCACCTTCGGCTTCTTCGGTCGGATCAAATCCTCAAGAGCAATGTTCCCACATTGATCACCCTTGCGTGATTGCAGGTAGGCAAAGCGTGCGCCTGGGGTAGTCGCACTTTTGCCACCCAAAGTTGTGACCAATTCGCCATCCTTCAGCACCAACTTCAATGTGGATTCCGCATCGGGCATCAGACTGGCCATCCCCACCTCCGTGTAGGTCGGCAGTTGGGCGCAAACGGTCCGTAGCGTTACTTGTAACTTGTCGGAAAGTTGTTTTTCCAACTCCACACCTAACTCATAGCGCAGGGAATCTATCAGGAAGTAGGCCACACGCTCCCCGGCGTCCAAGCAGGGTGAGACCACCTTTGAGAATACCTGGCAGTTCCAGAGAAGTTGATCGCCACTGGCCGGCCACCCCTCCGCCTGTACGAGCCGCACAAACTCAGCCTGGAGGGCCTCTACGGATTTGGAATATTCCGACCGGGCGCGTGCCACAAGGGCCTCCAGCCCATCGTGCTCATCCTGCCATTGATGGACAGATTGTTCCATTTCTCTGTGGTGGCGGTCCAGATCCCGCCAAGTCACAGCGTATCCGTGAATGATGGACTCCAGGGTGGGAAATTTGGGTACGCTTAGTCGTCCGGCCGTTTCTAAAAGTTCTAAGGCCCGAAAAGCCAATGACCATTCCGCCAACCGGTCTTCTTGACTGAGCCAAAAGGATTTCTTCCGACTTTCCCCTATGTCACGCGCTTTGTCATACTGGCCCTCTAATGCCTGGTCAACAAATCGCTGCAAGTAGCGACGTTCTGCGAAGGCGAAGGTATCCCGCTCTCCAATCCGGGTCATCCCGCAGGCACGGTCAGCTAAGCTTAGCTCCCGTTCTATTTCCTCTGAGTTGCATTTATAGGCATCTTTCCGATCTTCATGTTTTCGCAACTCATCGCAAACTTCATAGATCAGGGTTTTCGCTTCCAGGTCCACCTTAGGCACAGTTTCAAGTGAAGCCGGAATGTCGCCGGCAGAATCAAAAACGAATTCACTGAAAAGAATCACGCGCCACAATTCTTCCGCAATCGACTGGCGCGTTTGCCCTTTAGTCTTGAGTTTAAGCCCCAGTGTCCGGGCAAAGAACTCCGTGGCCTCCGACACCCAGGTCGGTTCTTTCTTGAGCGCTTCTTCCTGCTCGGAATTCGGCGATAGGATGCCCAGTAAGATTTCCTTCGCCGAATTTGCCCCCAGCAGGGTTTTCAGTTTTGGCCATGCCCCGCCTTGATCCAAAGCATCTACCATCTCGAAGCTCGGATCACCTTCGGCAAATAGCCGATTTATCTCTGGGATATGATCCGGTTTGGCGCGGCGGCAGAGCGATGCATAGTCGTCGCCATCACCTTGCGGAAAGACAGCGCCGATCTCGGCAAAGACGGCAAACGGGTCGCGCTGCTTGCCATCGTTATCTTCAGGCCGAACAACCGGTAGCCAGATCACGAGCTGGTGAATCTGCCCCTCCGCGAGAGCGGTCAGGGCGTCCGTAGCTGCTTCCCGCTGTTCAATCACGGATTGCGAAGCGTTAATCACCCGGCACGTGTCCGAGGTCATGGATAAGGCTATGTCTCGATAGCGTCGGGCAGGATCGTAGATAACGATTATGCCACATTCTTGTGCACGGCGGATGAAGATTTCATTCCGGATATAGGCACGGATGGTCATCTTTTCAGTCTCCACAAATTCATCAGAATCTCTATAAATCTTTGTTGTCTGTCTTTAAAATCATCTGGTTTCCAATGATTTTTCGCAATAACTTCCGTGGTTATGGCAAAGGGACTCGATCCCGACTTTCCACGAAAATATTTGTCCTTCTTCTTCGCGAATGGCCAGTTACTCGCTGCTGCATTCTGCCTGCGATTCAGGAGCGCAAGATTTCCAATCTTATGTAAATCCGATTCACGCTGTTTAGCATCCGGCCACCATTCACACCATTCACTGCTTTCAGCCGGGGTTTGCGGTAGAATGTGCTCAACGGTCATGGTCTCATAACTGTAGCTTGCTTCTCCCGAAGAAAGAGCCTCATCAATGCGAAGCAAGAGCATCGTTCGTTTCATCTTGGGAGTCAGATTGTAGGTATCGCCATCTATAACTGTGATCGCTTTTTTCTGTTCATCATCCGTTAATTGCAACGGGGATGTTGCGTTTCCGAGAACTGAACCGTCCTCTATTTCCTCAAGGATACGTGCATATCGCGTGATACGGTCATTCACATCCTTGCGCAATAGCCACATGACTGATGCGAGACGGTCCAAGTCGGTTAGGAAGCTCTCGACTTTAACAGGATCATTCCCATGAAGAGTTAGGAAATAGATCGTTGGGGGCATCCAATCTGTATCGTCTAAACGGGAGAGAAGTCTAAGAAGTTTATTAATGCGCTTGTCTGCTTGACGATCGGAACTCTCATAGTCATTTCCAATTATTATGGCAAAAGAATCGGCGCTTGGTATCAACTCTTCCTGAATGAAACGCTTAGAGTCTTTGAATAACGGAACGGACTCCCGGAAGCCCTCAAGAATAGTTTTTCGAAGCTTGCTCCGGCCACGTATCATCCTGATATTAGAAAATAATTCAGCAAAGTGAGTTGTGCCAAGTTCTTGCTCGGCATCTTCCCAAAGCTTGACGAATGTTTCTTGTTCTTCCTTATCTATTTTACCGATGATCTCAGCTTTGAGGATGTCAGCTACAGTCAAGTCCATCCCTCGGTTGTTGAGAACCGAAAAAATACGGAAGGCTGAGTCGAGATTATGAGTACTCACAACAACGAGGTAAGTTTGCTGGAGCAAAAATGCAGCTAAAGCATCTCTCCGTAAGGTTGGCAGCCCCTGGACTTTTTCTAATAGATACTGAGTGTTTTCTACCAGCTTGTGTTGCGGGTCAGGAATAGAAAGTTTCATCATGTTTGGCAGTTGATCCAAAGTGACATGGCGTAGGATGTTTTTCTCAAAAAAATCATGATCTCGCTCTCTTAACATCAGCCGACAACGGGCCTTGGTCCCTACCAGCGAGTCACCTTCTTCAAAAATCAGCGATGCAAAAGTGTGTCGCCGTTTTGCGTCGTCAAATGAAACACGAAGGGCTGAGAGCAGCAGTGCCAACGTGGTCAATCGTTGTTGCCCGTCAATCACATCGGCGTCTGGAATGCCCTCAGCCTTTATAAGTACGATACTGCCAAGAAAGTAAGGTGCGATTTCCTTCTTTTCTTTCGGACTTTCAGGTGTAAAGCCCTCAGAAGCTGCTAACAAGTCGCTCAGTAATTCGCCTGTCTGCTTAGTGTCCCAACTGTATGGACGCTGGTATAATGGTATTTTAAAGGCGAACTCATTGCTGAAGATTTGCCGGATGGGATGTTCGTGGGCATGAATGCTGGACATGAAGTTATGTCTCCTTAAATTTATTATTTACCACGCTTGCCCTTAGCCTTTGGGGGCATCATCTGGCAGAGGTGTTCCAGGTTGTGGGCTATGGCGATGGAGCGGTCTTTTTTGCAGACCTCTTCGACGCGTTTGGGCCAGATACTGTAAGCCAGATGCGCCCAATCGTACTCGCCCTTTTCCAGCTTTTCCCAGCAGGCCTTCAGGTCTTTCTGCCACTTGGGCAGACGGAAGAGTTTCCATAAGGGGCTGGCGGTAATTATAACACCATCATTGAGGTTGGGTTTCCAGGGGAGCTTGATGATGCCCTCAATCTCGGCGCAGAAGTCTGCCAACTCCTTCTCCAGGTCTAGCAACTCCTCCAGACGGTTGCAGTCTTTGCCTGTTCCGCGCAGGGAGCCGATCTCAGCGCGGACGGCCTTGAGTTTCGGGTCCACAAAGTCGGCCAGAGCGGTGTGCAGGGTTTGGTCGGTGAGGCGGTGGTAGTAGATCCAGAGGGTGTAGGAACCTTTGGCGGTGGAGAGTGGCCAGTAGATCGCCGCCTGGCGGCGGCTCTTGGAGTAGCGTTTGAGGTGGTCGGCAAAGAATCCAGCGGGGCGGTGGAAGTAATCGCGCAGGGTCTTTACGCCCAGCAATTCGCAGGCTTCCTGCTCGATTGCTTCAGCACGCTCTTGCCAGATCAATTCGAGTGCTTCACGGGTGCGGGCAATAATGTCTTCGGGGTGATTTTCATCGTCCACAATGATACCGGGCCAGGAGATGCGCAACGGATAATCGGCGGGCACGTTCTTCGGCTCGGCAGGTAAGCCATCGGCATTCTGCAACATGCCGGGAGGGCAGACGGGCAAAGGGGCAAACGGGTCAGGTAATTCAGGTGCCTGGTGCACGCCAGTGGCGAAGCAAATGTTCCAGCGACCGACGGCACACCCGACGGCGTAAGAGATCACATTAGCCGTTTGTGAGTTCAGCTTCTCTCTGAATTTCGACAAGTAGGATTTCCAGGGCTGCTCCTGTTCGGTAATTAAAGACCGAATGCCATCGGCATCAGGAAACGATTGGTTGAACGCAGTCGCAACAACATCGTCAATAATGGAGCTAAGTTCCTTGAGTTCACGCGCCATATTTTGTAGATAATTAAGATTTCTGTCGCACGCAGACTTCAAATCCTCAGCATCCCCGCAAAGTTCTGGGGCAGGCCTCGTGAACAGCGGAGAGCGCTCATCGTGGAGAGATTCTTTAAGGAACACGAGTGTCGCTCTCCGGGAAGGTTCAGCACAGCGATCGAGAGCTACATCTGGTGGACAGGGGATCTGCTCAATAATGTTCGCGATCCACATGAATCTTCCTCTATCGCCTGACTGGAACAGCCGCAAGATCATCTTCACAGTGAAGGAATTAAGGAAACCGGCCCAGAGAAAAAGTTGGCGGGCATCAGTGGGCTGAAAATTCGGCCCGATGTCTGCAAATACGCAGCCAGATGGAACTACCTTCACGGCAAAGCCAACGGAGTTGTTTACACCCCAAGCCAAGCCGGGTTTCCCGAAATACACCTCGTTCTTGATGGTCCGTGAGGCACTCCCGTATTTCCTTTCTGCGTCCGCTTTCAATTCTGCGCCGTCTTTACCCCAGTTGATCATCAAATCCACATCGGAGAAAAAGGGTGAGTAGTCACCCCCTTTGTGAAAGCGTCGCCATCGCGACCCATCGTCGCCCATTGGACATTCCTGCCATGCGCGAACATATCGCTCATCATCGCCAGTAATCAGGCCTTTCAGCACTAAGCCGTGAACGGGTGCGAGTTTCTGGCAATGTGAGAAAAGCTGAACCATTGAATCCGGTGCTGAATAAGAGATGCGGCAGTCGGGTAGACTGCGAAAAAACGCAAGCGACCTATGAAAGATTCCCGACTTGCAAACGCCGGAAGAGATTGCAGTGATGGATTCAAGAAGATCAGTTGGGCGATCTCCTGAATTGACGACGTCAAAGAAAAGCGATTGCTTCGATGAGCTTTGCCGATTTGTTTCCTTGGAAACCGTGAAAGCGGCAACGTCAACAGCTGCATCCAACACATTGTTGCCCAAGTCTGCAAGCAGACTGAGTGCTCCCTTCGACAGCAATAGGTCTTTTCGGAAATCAGCCATTCGCTGATTAAACATGAAGTTTCGAGAGGTCAGAGCTCCGCATTGTCCGCCCCGTGCACCAAACGCAATGGCTCGTTCCACGAAAGGCAGGAAAACATCGCTGCTCCCCTCTGCATATCTTGCTTTCAGATACTTGGCCATCCTGTCGGATGCTTCGCCGTAAGGCGGGTTCATTACCAATACATCATAACGTTTGCGGCAGAGGTCTATGAAGGCGAAGCCACGGGCGGCATCTTCGGCAAAAAGGCGGCGCTGGTAGCCGCCGGACTCGGCCTGCTCAGCGTAGGCTCGCAGGGCGGCGTAGATGCTTTCCTCGGCGGTTTCCCAAAAGAGTTCATCGGAGATACCCGAAACATCAAGGGGGAGCTCCCCTTGCTTGGGCTTTGCTTTCAGGCCCAAACTCAATTCCATCTGTTCGGCTTTTCGGGGGGTGTTCCAACTCTTCTTAGCCTCTTTCACCAGGTCAGAAATGTCCTCCTCAATCTTGAGGAGTGAGCCGGCCTCCCCGGCAAGCTGCATCCTGGCAAAGACCTTTTCCATCATTTGGCCGAGAAGTGGCGGATGGAGATTGGCAGTGAATTCCTTAAGTAGTTCCGGGCTGCCAGGCATGGGCTCGGCGCAGACGATGTTGGACCGCATAATCCGGGGTCGTTGAGCAGCAGGAACGTGCTGGACCTGCCAGCTTTTCTGCGCCCGGAGCCAGAGGGAAAGCCCGGCAATTTGGGTAGCGCGGGGATCGATATCAATTCCGTGGATGTTGTGTTCGATGATCAAACGAGGGACTTCGCGGAGGAATCCCTCCTTCTCCGGGTATTCACGGCGCAGGGATTTCAGGTCGAGTTCCCAGGCTTCCTCGTAGATGGACTCAAAGAGATCAAAGGCATAGAGGCCGGCATGCATGGATCCGCACGCCGGATCAAGCATGCCGATCTCGCGGGGGTCTTTGATCGTGCGGTACGGGATATAAACCGGCTGCTTGAGGAGTTCCTCCTGACTGAGTCCCTCTGGTGACATGGTTTCTGGGGTGACTTCACCGGGTTTCAGAAAAATCTCTGTGGGACGCCGCACCAAGTAGCGGCACTGGTCCTTGAGCCCGGTTTTCCCCTGG
>Ga0209516_1000141_pt1 | contig 19539 bp, 24 predicted proteins | sample Napbiome12C3dose_FD_187716 | JGI IMG/M metagenome (GOLD analysis project Ga0209516, IMG submission 187716) | Groundwater microbial communities from S. Glens Falls, New York, USA - Naphthalene biodegradation metagenome 12C3dose (SPAdes) (version 2) ... | reverse complement strand
GTATGCAGTCTCCTCAAAGATCGATTCACGCACAATTTTGGATGCTGCAGGCGCAGAACAACTTATCGGGCGCGGTGATATGTTGTATTTGTCTTCAAGCAGTCCCAAAGCATTGCGGATTCAGAACGCTTATATTTCGGCAGAAGAGATCGAAGCCATTGTGGATGATATCGGCAGACAAAAAGGCTACAGCAAGATGTACGAATTACCCTCTGCGTTGGAGAAAAAAAGAAACGGTGCGGGTGGATCCGGCGGCGAACGTGATGAGTTGTTTGATGAAGCCGCAAGAATTATCGTACGGCATCAACAGGGTTCGGTATCGCTCTTGCAACGCAGGTTAAGTATCGGTTATTCCCGCGCAGCGCGGCTGGTCGATCAATTGGAAGAAGCGGGGATCGTCGGTCCGTTTGACGGAAGCAAAGCGCGCGAAGTAAGAATTGAAACGGAAGAACAATTAGAGATTCTATTAAAGAATTTGGATTAAGGGTTGTTCCAAAAACTATGCGTATGTATGCTTCGCATGTTTTTATCAAGATGTCTGACATCTTATTAATCGAGACAACAAATTTCGTCAATGTTTACAGGTTCTATAAGCAAGATGTCTGACATCTCCATAATTTTTGGAACAACCCTTAATGTGATGATCGTATCCAGCCGGAATCTCTTTGCTCTCTTTTTTTTTATTACGGTAACACTTACTGCGCAGCAGCAATATTCCGCGAGTGAAATCGTTGAACGCGTGCAAAAAAAATATGCACAAATGAACGATGCATCGGCATCATTCACGCAAACGGTATCCGTGCGATTCGGTAAAAACGCACAGACTCAACACGGAACTGTCAAGATCAAAAAGGGAAACAAGTACCGCGTGATGTTCGCTCAGCAATTGCTCGTGACAGACGGGAAAACGGTCTGGATATATTCTTCCGATAATCAACAGGTGCTGATCGATTCGTACAAAGAAAATGACCGCACGTTGTCTCCCGACAAATTCCTGCTCGGCTTTCCAAAAGATTTTACTCCGACCAACGTTGATGAGATCAATGGCGAGTTTGTCGTATCGCTGGCGCCGTCTGAAAGCAATTCGCGGTCACGGCATATCACATCACTGACGATGTGGGTCCGACCGGAGCAATGGCTGGTGAACAAAGTGGAATTCACCGACCGCAATCAAACAAGATATACCATCACACTTTCGAATATCACGTTTAATCAAGGTGTAGCCGATAAAGAATTCCGTTTTGAACCTACCGGCGAAATGAAAGTCATCGATCTTCGAACATTGAAATGAAACTCTTCCTTAAAAATACATTGCAGATCGTTTTCAGTGTCGGGTTGGCGTTGCTGTTCCTGTATCTTGCATTTCGCGGCAAGGATCTTAGTGCGATTCTTTCTTCGTTGACGGATGTGCATTGGAGCTGGTTTGTGATCCTGTTTGTCGGCAGCATCATCAGCCATGTGATCCGTGCCTGGAGATGGAAGTATCTGCTGTATCCCATCAAAGAGAATATTTCTCTCCGCAATGTGTTTTCGGTGGTGATGATCGGTTATTTGATCAACAATGTCGTTCCTCGCCTCGGCGAGTTGATTCGCCCTTATGCGATGGGAAAACTTGAAGGTGTCTCAAAAAGCGCCACCCTCGGAACAATTATTCTCGAACGTATTCTCGATATTGTTGCATTCGCATTGATTGTTCTTACCGTGTTGTTCATCTATGCAGAACCGTTTGCCGTGTGGTTCCCGGCGGTTGCCGACTTGGAATGGCTCTTTTTTGTCGGTGCGATCGTCATGCTGATATTGTTTGTATTGATGTTTTTGAAGGCAGAGGTGTTCTTCAAAATGTTCAAGGGGATCGCCAGATTCCTTCCGAGAAAATTCCGTGAACGGGGAGACCGCATCTATGATTCGTTCATCTCCGGATTTCAAGCGGCAAAACATCCCGCAAATTTTTTAATGATCGGAATTACGAGTATCCTGATTTGGATGTCGTACATCGTATTACTCTATATTTCGTTTTTCATTTACAATTTTCCCGCAGAAAGCGGACTCAACTTCGGATCCGCAACAGTACTGCAGGTGGCATCGGGAATTGCGTTTGCCTTGCCCACGCCGAGCGGGATCGGAAGTTACCATTCGTTTATGTCGTTCTCGCTCGTTCAATTGTTTCATGTCGATCCTATGAAAGCATTAAGTTTTTCGGTGTATACTCATGCGGTAGGATTTGTCGCCACCACGTCTGTAGGATTATATTTTTTTTTCAAAGACAAAATTCATGTTGCCGATTTGATGACAAAAAATGAATCGGGAGAAACAGCATGAAAAAACTTTGCGGGGTACCAATATTCGCCGCATTCGCATTTGCACAGCCGAAACAAGAACTTTGGGGTGTGTGGATCACGAATGTTGACAACGATATTCTGAGCAGGGATGTTAAGAATACTCAGGGAATGAGTTATGGGTTGTTCCAAAAACTCAAAAATATCTCCTCTAAAATTATGGAGATGTCAGACATCTTGCTTATAGAACCTGTAAACATTGACGAAATTTGTTGTCTCGATTAATAAGATGTCAGACATCTTGATAAAAACATAGTTTTTGGAACAACCCTTAGTTAGTCCATAAAAACAATGGTGCTGTTGAAGTGAAGAGATTTTTCTTCTTTATCGTGATCATACCGACATTGTTGCTCTCTCAAGAGAAAAAGCAACAGAATGTTTTTCCAGAGAGAAGTAATTCATTCGGTCTTTTTGCCGGGATGGGTATCCATCTTGTAAGAGCGGCGGACATTGTTGATTACATCAATTCGACGGCACAATATTCACAGCGCGTTGACGATTTTGCAACGGCGGTGGATTTTTTCGGGGGCGTCGAATTTCCGATTGGAGAAGAGTGGGGAATCAAGATTGAATATTCGCATTTGTTCAAATCGTACACGTTTCTGGGCAGGACCGGCGGAACATATGAATTTTTCTATTCTGTCAATGCACCTACTCTGGTCGTGCAGAAAGTGATCCCGGGAAACGGGTATTTTGTAAAATTCGGTGCTGGTGGCGGGTATCATATTGGCAATGCATCTCAAAAATTCTCATTCTCAGGTATGACGACACAATATTCAGCAAGCGGGATCGGGATAAAAATTGAACTGGTTGGTCAGACTGCATTCGATGAAAATTTTTTCGGTTATATTGCAGGGACATTGGGTTGGGAATTCGTCGGTGAATTGAAGGATGACAACGGCGCGGCGCTTGTTATGCCCGCAACAAACAATCCAGTTTCATTGAACTATTTTCACGCCGGACTGCGATTCGGCATCATGTATTATTTTTAACAACACTTATAGTACGATTTATGAAACAATATATTCTTCTTCTGTGTGTATTCTGTATGGCTGTCCAATTTGCAGACGCACAATCAAAAAAATCTCACATCAAAAAAGGGAAAGACAACGTGACCGCACCCAAAGACAATCCGGAACAGGGATTTGTCGTCATTGAGACGACGCTTGGCAACATTAAAATCGCATTGAATGATTCCGCTGCACCGAAACATTCTGCAAACTTCCGTGCGCTGGCAAAAGAGGGATTCTATGACAGCACGACGTTTCACCGCGTCATTCCCGGATTTATGATCCAGGGAGGTGACCCGAATTCAAAAAGCGGCGATCGCAGCACGCACGGCATGGGTGGACCGGCTCATAAGATCGATGCTGAGATCGGTCTGACACACGATCGCGGAGTAATTGCTGCCGCACGCCAGGGAGATCAGACGAATCCTCAGCGTCAATCGAATGGTAGCCAATTTTATATTACTGTTGCCGATGCAAAATTTTTGGATGGACAATATTCCGTATTTGGGAAAGTGGTGGAAGGCATGGATGTTGTTGACAAGATTGTTGCTGTGCCTCGCGATCCTCGCGACAATCCGTTTGAAAAAGTGATGATCAAAAAAGTAACAGTGATTGAATAATATGCACAAATAATAAAATGTCATTGCGAGGAGTCCCGATGATGTTTATCGGGACGACGAAGCAATCTTAAACATTTGAGAAGATTGCTTCGCTCGTAAAAAACACTCGCTCGCAATGACAATACGCTCACAATGGCAAAATCAGCGAAAGAAAAATTTGATATGGGAGGGTTTCTTTCTTCTGTGAAGAAGAAAGATTTTGCACCGGTCTATTTTTTTTACGGCGATGAAAGTTTTTTGATCGAGGAATGTGTCGATGCCATTCTTGCATCTGCTGTCGACCCTTCGATGAAAGAATTTAATCTTGACATAGTACAGGGGAGTGAGATCGACGCAAAAAAATTGATTTCAATCGCTTCTGCCTATCCCATGATGGCAGAGCGTCGCGTTGTGGTGGTAAAGGATTTTGAACGGATTGTAAAAAAAGAGAGCGAAGAAATGCTCGTGCAGTATGTCGAGCATCCGTCGTCGACAACCGTTCTCATTCTTATTGCCAACACGCCTGATTTTCGTAAAAAGCCATACATTACGCTAAAAAAACATGCTCACTATGGCGAGCTTCGCTCTTTATATGACAATGAGACACTTGCATGGATCGAATCGCGAATAAAAAAAATGAAACGATCTGTTGAAGAACAAGCAGTTATATTACTTCATTCGTATGTGGGAAATTCGTTGCGCGAACTCGCCAACGAGATTGAAAAACTGATGATTGCTGTCGGTGAGAGAACGATGATTACCGCGAAAGATGTTGAGCATGTTGTCGGTGTATCGAAAGAATTCACCGTCTTTGAGCTCGCGAACAAAGTCGGAGAAAAAAATATCAAAAAATCTTTGGAGATCGCCGATCGATTGATCAACTCCGGCGAATCAGCGGTGCCAATTATTGCAGCATTGACAACTCATTTTGTGCGTCTTTGGAAATTGCACGATGGTATTCGGCAAAGGAAAAGCGAAGAGGAATTACTTCACTATGTCTACTTCAACCGCTTTGCGTTGAAGACAAGCTTAGCGCAAGCACGCAATTACAAAGCAGAGGAAATCGAAAACGCATTTGTTATTCTTGCCGATGCCGACCTTGCCGTCAAATCTTCCGTTGACCCGAAACTCGTATTGACAAAAGCACTGACGGAGATCATTCTTTCTGTTCACCAACCCGTGGTTGCTGCCGGACTATGAAACTCCTTCACTTCTCCTCGATGTGGCGCCGCGGCATTTTTGCTTTAACGAACAAAGATTGGTAACTTTGAACACAATGAATCAAGTATCAATACAGCAGATAAAAATCGGAGCGGGAAATCCGCTGGTATTAATAGCCGGACCATGTGTCGTGGAAAACCGCGATATGGTCTTTCACATAGCGGAAAAAGTGAAAACGGTCTGCGCGAAACACAACATTCCTTTAATCTTCAAGGCATCGTACAAAAAAGCAAACCGCACCAGTATGACCGGTTTTGTCAGTATTGGAATTGACGAAGCGCTTACAATTTTAGACAATGCAAAAAAAGAATTTGGATTTCCAATTCTCACCGATATTCACACCGTAGAAGAAGCTAATACGGCGGCACAGGTTGCCGATGTGCTGCAGATCCCCGCATTTCTTTGCCGCCAAACCGATTTACTCATTGCGGCGGGAAAAACCGGCAGGGCAGTGAACATCAAAAAAGGGCAATTTCTCGCACCGGATGATATGAAGCATCCGATCGAAAAAGTTGAGTCAACCGGCAATACCAACATTCTGGTGACGGAACGGGGAACGACATTCGGTTACCATGATCTTGTTGTTGACATGCGTGGTTTGATAATGATGAGCACATTCGGTTATCCGGTAGTGTTGGATGCGACACATTCGGTGCAATTGCCGAGCGGCGAAAACGGAAAAAGCGGCGGTCGACCGGAATTTATTCTTCCTATCGCCCGCGCCGGCGCCGCGGTGGGAATTGACGCTCTGTTTGTGGAGACACATCCGAATCCTGCTCAGGCATTGAGCGATGCGGCGAGCCAGCTTCCGCTCGAACAATTAGAAAATTTGGTTGCACAGGTTGTGGCGATTGATAACGCACGACGACAGGTTGCAAAATAATAATGTCATACCAATCTACCGATATTGAGATAGGGAAAAAAGTCATTCGCATTGAAGCGGAAGCTATTGCCGCGCTCGATGCGAAGATCAACGGTGCATTTCAACAAGCAGTTGATGTGATTTTTAACTGTAAAGGTCGCGTCGTCATTACCGGAATGGGGAAATCGGGTATCATTGCGCGGAAAATTGTCGCGACCTTGAATTCCACCGGAACGGCGTCGATCTTTTTACATCCCTCGGATGCGTTGCACGGCGACCTGGGAATGGTGCGGAACGATGATGTGGTGATCACTATCTCCAAAAGTGGCGATACACAGGAGATTCGTCAGTTGATCCCGATGTTCAAACGAATCGGTGTTCCGGTCATTTCGATGGTCGGCAATGTCAACTCTCATCTTGCCCGGCAATCCGATATCGTGCTGGATATTTCGGTGAAAGAAGAAGCATGTCCGCACGATCTTGCGCCTACCGCATCCACGACCGCAACACTCGCAATGGGAGACGCGCTTGCGGTGACACTTCTTGAAAAGAAAAATTTTACCGCCAACGATTTTGCGATGTTTCATCCCGGCGGAAATCTCGGTAAACGTCTGCTGTTGAGAATTGAAGAACTTGCGATCACCGGAGATCAGATCCCGAAGGTTGGTGTGAAGGCAAGTTTAAAGGATGCGATCCTCGAAATTTCGACCAAACGTCTCGGTGCAACGTGTGTGATGAGCGAAAACGGATATCTTGCCGGCATTATCACCGATGGTGATCTGCGCCGGCTGTTGCAAAAAACCACCGATGTTTCCGGACTCACGGCTGAACAAGTGATGACAAAAAATCCGAAATCGATCCGGAAAGGAACGCTGGCATCGAGCGTGCTGCAAGAGATGGAAAAATTCAGCATCACGCAGATCGTTATTGTTGATGATGACCGGAAGCTTGTTGGTCTGGTGCATTTGCACGATCTTGTGAAAGCAGGTTTGGGCGGAGAGTCGGCAGCGTGAGAGAAGCATTGATCGTCATTTGTGCCGCAGTGTTACTGACCGGGTGTGAAGAGAAAGTGAAACCCTCCGTGTTGAGCGGCGTTTCCAGCACTCAACTTCCTTCTCAAGAAAGTTGGAATTCAACGATCACCTTTTCCAATTCCGGCATTGTAAAAGCAATCGTCAAGGCAGGGCATATCTATGCATTTGACAATTCCAACGTAACATATCTGGAACAGGATGTCGTGGTGGATTTTTTTGACGAGTTCGGGAAACATACAACAGTAATGACTGCCGACAAAGGAATAGTGAATGAAGGAACGAATGATCTGGAAGCGACAGGAAATGTTGTAGTGAAGTCCGACAACGGTACAGTGGTGCAAACGGAAAAAATGTTCTGGAATAACGAGCGTCAGTTGATCCACTCGCCGGAATTTGTGCGCATTACTTCCCCCAAAGAACGACTGCAGGGGACGGGATTTGAATCCGACCACAACTTGCGTAATTACAAAATATTTAAAGTGACCGGAACGGCGGAATCCAAGTGAGGGTTGAAATCCAAAATAAAAAATGGAAGCAGTTTCGCGTGCAGCAAAGATGGGCGAGAAGATATTTTGGAAGTAAATTAATCTCTTGGCTCAGAATGACACTGTTGGCGAGCATAGTGGTCGTTGCTCAAGAATCCAATCTTATCGTTCTTCAGAATGCAGATATTTTTTCCGGTAAGCGTTTGCCAAACGGCGAAGATATTCGGGAACTGGAAGGGAATGTAAGGTTCAGGCAGGGGAATGTGCGGGTGTGGTGCGACAAAGCGATCCAATATCTCAATAAGAACGAAATTGATTTGATCGGCAATGTGAAGATTGTGCGGGATACTGTTACCCTGACGGCAAAACGCGGACGGTACTTTGGCAACTCTCGTAAGTCCGACGGTGAAGGGAATGTTACATTGAAGACGCCGAACGTGACACTGTACGCCGATTACGGGACATACTATCTTGATGAAAAACGGGCTTTTTTCCATAAAAATGTCCGCATCGTCGATTCAACAACGACTATCTATAGCGAGCAGTTGACGTATTTTGAGAAAACAAGAAAATCGATTGCCTTGCTAAATGTGAAGATCGTGAACGCCGGTGATAACGTTGTGATGTTCGGTAATTACCTCGAGCATTATGATTCTACCCGCTACAGCAAGATGACCGAACAGCCCCGGTTGATCCAAATTGATACGTCACAAAGCGGAGAGATTGACACACTGGCGGTGAAAAGCATCGTGATGGAATCGTTTGATGATTCGACGAAGAAATTGATCGCAACCGATAGTGTTGTTATTGTCCGGGGCGGTCTTGCTGCACGGTGCGGTTTGGTGCAGTATTTTCGCGCCGACGGAAAAATTGAATTATACTCCAAACCGATTTTGTGGTACGATGATAATCAGGTTACCGGCGACACGGTCTTTTTGATGATGAGGGCTAAAAAACTTGAGACCGCTTCGATCCGGAACCGCGCCTTCGCACTCTCCCAAAGCGATAGTGCATTTGTGAATCGTTTTAACCAACTGACCGGACGGACGATCACAATGACATTTCGGGACAATAAGCTCCAGGAAACATACGTTGAAAGAAATGCCATCAGTCTGTATTTTCTTTTTGACGATTCCGTGCCGAACGGGGTCAATAAAACCAGCGGCGATTATATACGGATGAAATTCAACGAGGGTAAACCGCATACGATCCACGTCGCAAAAGGGATCGAAGGGATGTACTATCCGGAGAATCTTGTGAAGAAAGACGAAATGCAATACAACCTGGATGGATTTCGGCTGCACAAAAACCGTCCGTCGCTTCGAACAGTGTTTCCAAAAAATCCGTCATTATGAGTGAGCAGCAAACGATACATCCCGAATCAAAAAAGATCCTTCGAGCGGAAAATCTTGTGAAGAAATACAAGAAACGCACGGTGGTCGATATGGTTTCAGTTTCCGTTGAGCAGGGAGAGATCGTCGGGCTGCTCGGTCCCAATGGTGCGGGAAAGTCTACGACGTTTTATATGATCGTCGGAATGATCAGCCCGAACGGCGGTAAAGTGTTTTTGGATGACAAAAACATTACCAAATTGCCGATGTATAAACGAGCACGCTCCGGGGTCGGATATTTGACACAGGAAGCATCGATCTTCCGTACGATGACCGTGAGGGATAATATCATGGCTGTCCTGCAGATGACACGACTCTCCGCAAAGGAACAAAACGAACGGTGTGACATGCTGCTGGAGGATCTCGGGTTGACGCGACTGTCCAAAAGCAAAGGGTATATGCTTTCCGGCGGCGAACGGCGCAGAACGGAAATTGCGCGCGCCCTCGCGACCGATCCAAAATTTATCTTACTCGATGAACCGTTTGCAGGCATCGACCCGATCGCCGTGGAAGATATAATGCAGATCGTTACGCAATTGCGATATCGGGGTATTGGCGTGTTGATCACCGACCACAACGTGCACGAAACATTGTCGATCACCGATCGTTCGTATCTTCTGTTTGAAGGGAAGATATTAAAAGCAGGAAGCGCTGAAGAATTGGCGAATGATCCCGAAGCGAAAAAATTGTATTTGGGTGAAAGTTTTAAATTGGATCGGTATGAATAAGTTTGAAGTAGAATTCAGAAAACTGAATACTGAAAACAAGAAGGAGGAATACAGCAATGAACGAAAAACAACCCGCAAAAACATTTCGTGATTTGGTGATGTGGCAAAAAGCACATCAGTTTGTGTTGGATACATATAAGATCACTGAAAACTTTCCCAAACAAGAAATGTATGGTTTAACATCACAACTTCGCAGAGCTGCAATTTCTATTCCTGCAAACATCGCTGAAGGATTTAAAAAATCTGGCAAAGGAGATAAAGTCAGATTCTTAAATATTGCCCAAGGTTCACTGGAAGAATGCAGGTACTTTTTAATTCTTACTCAGGACTTGCAATATGCCGACACAAAGGATATCTCAAATCGTCTTGATGATGTTGGCAAGATGCTTGATTCATATATTCAAAAAATAAAAAACTCTAACAAATGAACAATTATTCAAAATTCAGTATCTAGTTTTCTGTATTCCAAGAAGGAAGAAACCAATGGTAGTCGTTGTAGAACATAATGCCACAGAAAAAGATATCGAAGGCATCATCAAAGTCCTGCATGATTTTGGATTTGATGTTCATCGCTCCACCGGTGTAAATCAGACCGTGCTCGGTGCGATCGGCGTAAAGCCGGATTTTGACATGCGCCAGCTCGAACTGCTTCCCGGTGTTGCGCACGTGTACCGCATTACCGAGCCGTACAAACTTGCCAGTCGTTCATTCAAGAATGAAAAAACCGTTATTGATGTTGGCGGCGTAAAAATTGGAGGTGATACCATTGTCGTGATGGCTGGACCATGTTCGGTAGAAAACGAAGCGCAGATATTTGAAGCCGCGAAACACGTGGCAAACAGCGGCGCAAAATTTTTGCGCGGCGGTGCATTCAAACCGCGAACGTCGCCGTATGCTTTTCAGGGACTCGGTGAAGAGGGATTGAAATTGATGAGGCGTGCTGCTGATGAATATGGATTAAAAGTTATTACCGAAGCGATGGATGCCAATCAAATTGAAGTGGTAGAAAAATATGCGGACGTCATCCAAATCGGCGCGCGCAACATGCAGAACTATAATTTCTTGCGTGAGCTTGGAAAATCAACCAAGCCGGTCATGTTAAAGCGCGGTCTTTCCGCGACGTTTGAAGAATGGCTGATGTCTGCCGAATACATTCTTTCAGGAGGCAACATGCAAGTGATGCTCTGCGAACGCGGCATCCGCACATTCGAAACGGCAACGCGCAATACGATGGATATCAGTGCTATTCCCGTTATTCATGCCAAGAGTCACTTGCCGGTGGTTGCCGATCCGTCGCATGGTATCGGTATTCGCGATAAGGTTATTCCCATGGCACGCGCTGCTGTTGCCGCAGGCGCCGATGCCATTATCGTTGAAGTTCATCCCGACCCCGATCATGCAAAATCCGACGGCGCACAATCGCTCTTCCCGCATCAGTTCGAAGAGATGATGAAGCAATTGCGATTGATTGCGGAAGCGATTGGACGAAAACTCGCGTAAAAGAAAATCTCTCGCAAAGCCATCCCGCCCTACGGGTCGTAGACAAAAAGCACGGGACGAGAGTAGTTTTGTTGAGTAAACAATGAATATTTCCATCATCGGTCTTGGTGTTATCGGCGGTTCGCTTGGGCTTGCGATCAAGCAAAACAATCCGCGCGCGGTTGTAACGGGATTTGATGATAAAAAGAAGATCGAATCTGCGTTGCAGCGTGAAGCAATTGATTATGGATCGGCTTCACTCTCTGCGTCGCTTCACGATGCTGATATTGTTTTTCTTTGTGCACCTGTACATGCAATTCTTGAATTGCTTCCGAGCGTTGCGAAAGGTTGTAAACGTACAGCAATTGTTACGGATGTCGGCAGTACAAAATCTGAGATTGTTCGCACTGCAAAGAAACTTTTTCGATCAAACGGGATATTTATCGGCGGGCATCCGATGGCAGGCTCTGAAGGAAAAGGGATTGAGTTTGCCGATGCGTTAATGTTCCAAAATGCGACGTATGTGTTGTGTATTGATCCACAAAAGAAGAAGAAAATCTCTCCACTGACGACTCTCCTTCATTCGATCGGTGCGCGTGTGTTGTTCCTTTCAGCATCGGATCACGATAAGATCGCCGCGACGATCAGTCATTTGCCGCAATTGATTGCCGTTGCGATGATGACGATGGTTGGGAAGAAGAACAAAACGAATCCTGCATTTCTTCAACTCGCTGCAGGTGGATTTCGTGATATTACCAGAATTGCTTCGAGTCCGTACGAGATGTGGCGGGATATTCTTGCCGGCAATTCAAACGAAATAAGAAGCATCGTCAAAGAATTTTCCGTGTTGCTTTCTCAATTTGGAAAAGATTTGCAATCTCAATCACGACGCAATGAATTTGCGAAACGATTCCGAAATGCAAAAACACTGCGCGATGCAATTCCGAAAAACTCAAAAGGATTTCTTCATCCGTTGTATGATGTGTATGTTTCTGTCGATGACAAACCCGGTATTCTCTCTCGTTTGACTACTGCTTTATACAAAGCGAATATCAATATCAAAGATATTGAGTTATTGAAGATACGGGATGGCAGAGGAGGGACGTTCAGAATATCGTTTGACAGCGGTACTGCGGCAAAAAAAACAGCTTTTGTTTTACGAAAAAAGAAATTTCATGTAATTGAATAGACTTATTCACCTCGAAGATACAAAAGTAATCCTGTTGCAAAAAAAATCCCCGAAGGATGTTCACTCTCCGGGGAATTTTGTTTCACACAGCAACAATTTACGACTTGTTCGTGCCAGGCGTTCCCGAAGGAGATTCAGTCTTCTTCGGTTCAGATTTTTTCTCCGATGTCGATTCCTTCTTTGAAGAATTTCCGCCTTTATAATCTGTCTGGTAAAATCCGCTCCCTTTGAATATCATTCCTCCACCGCCGCCAATAAGACGAACAAGCGAGTCGTTACCGCACTTTGGGCATTTCATCAGCAATGCGTCTTTCATCGACTGCATTTCTTCGAATTGAGAATTACATTGTGAGCATTTATAATCGTATGTTGGCATAAGAATATCTCTGTAACCACTAAGACACAAAATCACTAAGTTGAACAAAATATTTTTTTGTGTATTAGTGACTTTGTGGTTAAAACTTCATTTCAATTTTGCAAGTGCATCTTTCATTCGTGCGGATGCTTTTTCCAATTCCTGCATCGAGCAAGCGTACGACAGACGAATGTTATTCTTCGCACCAAATCCTGAGCCGGGAACAGTAACAACCTTCGCTTCTTTGATCAAAAATTGAGCAATATCGTCACAGTCTTTTATCTTTACGCCGTTGTAACTCTTTCTAAAGAATGCACTGACGTTCGGGAAAAGATAGAATGCTCCATGTGGTTTGGTCGACGTTATTCCGGGAATTGCCGTCAAAGCGCTGTAGATATAATCGCGGCGCCTCTTAAATTCCGCCGTCATCTTCATCACTTCATCATCGCTTCCTGCAAATGCGGCGTATGCCGCTTTTTGTGCGATTGAATTCGGTCCGCTGGTAACCTGGCTTTGCACTTTTTCCGCAGCATCAACAATAGATTTTGTTGCGGCTAAAAATCCGATGCGCCAGCCGGTCATTGAATACGCCTTTGATACTCCATTCACCGTAATGACCAGTTCTTTAATCGCCGGAATCGATCCGAGGCTGAAGTGTTTCATTCCGTCGTAGATCACTTTTTCGTAGATCTCGTCGGCGATAACATAGATTCCTGTTTTTTTTATCACTTCGCCGATCGCCTGCAACTCTTCAGGTGAATAAACGGAACCGGTCGGATTCGACGGTGAACAAAGAATCAACGCTTTTGTTTTTTTGGTGATTGCTTTCTTCAGTTGGGGAATGGAAATCTTAAAATCTGTCTTTTCAGTTGTTTTGATGATCACCGGAACCGCATCAACAAGTTTCACCATTTCGGGATAACTGACCCAGTACGGCGCGGGGATGATTACTTCGTCTCCTTTGTTGCAGATCGCCTGCAGCGCGTTGTAGATCGAATGTTTCGCACCGTTGGAAACGAGCACCTGCGATGCATCCACGTGAACGTTATTATCCCGTTTTAGCTTTTCTGCAATTGCCGCGCGCAGTTCGGGAATACCGGCGTTGATCGTGTACTTTGTAAAATTCTCTTCGATCGCTTTAATTGCCGCATCTTTGATATGTTGCGGTGTCGGAAAATCCGGTTCACCTGCTGTGAGACTGACAACGTCGATCCCTTCCGATTTCATCTTTTTTGCCAATGCCGTTAAAGCGAGCGTTTGAGAAGCTTCTGCCTGTGCAACTTTTTTCGATAACGATTTCACGAATGCTTATTCCTTTCCATATAAACTAATACCACTAAATCACAAAGTCACAAAAATTTTTGTGCTTCGGTGTCTTTGTGGTTATCGAATTTTCATTTTTTTTTGTAATGCTTGTTGAACAATCTTCGGAACTAAATCCTTCACATCGCCGCCGAGCCGGGCAACCTCGCGGATGATGCTGGAGTTGAGATAGGTATATTTCTCGTGCGGCATCAGGAACACGGTGGTGATCGTTGGCGCCAGCTTGCGGTTCATCAGCGCCATCTGGAATTCGTATTCAAAATCCGAGATGGCGCGCAAGCCACGAATGAGCACGGAAGCTTTTTTCTTTCGGGCGAAGTTCACGAGTAATCCGCTGAATACATCGACGGAAACGTTCTTTAATTTTTTCTCTTGTATTGCCGAACGGATGAATTCCATCCGTTCTTCCCGCGTGAACATCGGTGCTTTCGATGAGTTCACAGCCACGGTGACGATCACTGTGTCGAACAATTGTGATGCTCGTTCAATGATGTCGAGGTGTCCGTTGGTGATCGGATCGAATGTGCCTGGGTAGAGGGCAATTTTCATGGTGCAATCTTTCTATGCTGGAAAAACGAGACACTGGTGCGTCCGTATTCTTTCTGCACTGCAATTTCCCAGAGTGTGCCGGGAAGAAATTCAAACCGCGTCGGATGTTCGATGATCAAATATCCGCCGCCGGCGACGATATCGCGCTCAAAAATTTTGTTCGGCAGATCCGCCAATCCTTCCAATGCGTACGGCGGATCGGCAAAGACGACATTGTATTTTGTCAATCCCGATTGTAAAAATTTATCGACATCACCGAACACCACGTGCGTATCGCCGTTGGCGCCGATCGCCTCCAGATTCAACGTCAAAAATTGCAAGGCGCTTCTGCTGTTTTCCACGAACACGACGCGTTGTGCGCCGCGGCTTAACGCTTCGATCCCGATACTGCCGCTTCCAGCGTACAGGTCAAGCACTACAGTCCGTGACCAATCAACGCGGGACTGCATCACATTAAATATCGCACCTTTCACTTTATCCGTTGCGGGGCGAACCGAATTATCCGCAACCGTTTTGAGTATGCGGTTCTTGTATTTTCCTGCGACGACTCTCATTCTTCCCGGATCGCCAGCCCGACAGCAGCAGTATATTCCTGGCGTTTTGTTTTTATCTCTCCGACATTCTTCAGCGCCGCCGGCAGAGCGACTTTTTTGAACGGATCGGAAATCTCCACGTCATACGACGTCAATTGTTTTAATTCCTGCGCAATCTGGGGAGTGACAATTCTCCCATGCAGATATATTGCGTCTGCTTGTTGTTCGCGTGCATAGCGGTCAATGACCGAAAGATCTTTTCCATCCCAAGCCAAAGTCTGAATATCCGAACTCTTGCCGCCGATAAGTAAACTTGCATCCAATGTTTCCTCATCGATGCCGATGACGACCGTCCGCTTGGTCAAGATCTGAGGAAAACTGTACGTCAGCGCGCTTTCGGCACAGAAATGGTCAACATCAACGATGTGCAGCCTTCCGTACAGGCTTTGGCAGACGTTGGACAAAAAATTGATGAGCACCTTGTGCACCGCAATCACCAGCGCCCTGTCGCCGGGATTTCCGTTGTTATCAACCAATGCGAACGGCAAGATGGCATACTGTTCCGGAATTGCATTGGGAAAATAATTCTGTAATTCCCATTGCAGATGAATAGCAAATTCCTCGTCGGTCAACGACATGTCTACGGGAATTGCCTGCATCATCGCCATCGTACTGTTGAGTCCGAAGGAAAAAAGATGAGCACCCGCACCGATGCGTTTGATGAATGCCCGCATCTCTTTTGCAAACGTTTTTTCGCGGTTCGCTGCACCGACCTCGCTGTAGATTGACGAATCGTCAAAATTGATCGCGGAATCGAACGAACCGGCCGCGGTCAACGTTTTGCCTTTGGGATTATGTGCGATCTCGACCGCAGTGATATGCGATCGTTCGATGATACATGCGAGGTAACGCTCGGTGCCTTTCATTGAACCTCGATAGACAATTTCAATTGTTCGAATTTTTTCTCGCCGATGCCCTTGATCTTCTTCAATTCTTGGATAGTCTTGAATGAACCCTTTTCTTCCCGGTACAGGATGATCCTGTCTGCCATTGCTTCGCCGATTCCGTGGAGCGACATCAACTCTTTTTTAGATGCTGTGTTAAGGTTTACTTTTCTTGGTATCGATCGCAGTCCATAGGAAGCCGCATTGTCGCCGTCCAGCAATTTTGAGCGCTGGGAAAAGACGGAATCGCTCGTGGAATAATCGAATGCCGCCGGTGCCGGCTGAACAACGTATGCTTTATATCCTTTAATGGCAACGCCCGCAAGAAAAATAATTGCAAGGAAAAGAAACGCTTTCTGTTCGTTTTTGGTGAATGCAAAATGTTCTTGCAAGCGCTTGAATATGTCCATGATCCGATTGATCACGAGAACACATTTTTCATTTTATCGACAAAACTTTTTTTCTTTTCATCGTCCGTCGGGTTGATATGCTCGCTGTCGGCAAGTTCGCGGAGCAATTCTTTCTCGCGGGAATTGACCTTGCCCGGCACCCACACTTGAATGCGAATCAACTGGTCACCGCGTCCGTAACTGTTCAAATGCGGAATCCCTTTCTCTTTCAGACGCAGCATCTTACCCGGCATCGTGCCCGGTTCGATCTTGATCTTCGCCTTACCGTTCAAAATAGGAACTTCCAGGTCGGTGCCGAGCACTGCATCGGGATAACTGATTATTGCATTAAAAATGATATCGTCGCCGTTGCGGGAAAAATGTTCATGTTTTTCCTCCACGAATTCCACGATCGCATCGCCGGCATGACCGCCGCGCCGTCCGGCATTTCCCTGTCCCTGCAGCGTCATATATTGACCTTCGGACACGCCGGCGGGGACATTGATCTTGATGGTTGTTTCGCCTTGCTCACGTCCTTCGCCTTGGCACGTCGTACATTTATCGCGGATGATCTGTCCTGTCCCTCCGCAATATGCACAGGCGCTGATATTCACAAATTGCCCGAACATCGAGCGCGACACCTGGCGAAGCTCTCCGGTGCCTTTGCACTGAGGGCATGTTGTTTTGGATGATCCGGGACGCGCACCGGTACCGCTGCAGGTACTGCAGGTTTTCCATTTTTTTATTTTGATTTTTTTTTCGGCGCCGGAGGCAATTTCTTCGAGGGATAATTTTAACCGGATGCGAAGATCGGAACCGGGTTCGCCGGTGGTACGGGGACGGCGGGATTGTGTTCCGCTGAACATCTCTTCGAAGATCGAACTGCCGCCGAAAATATCGCCGAATTGCGAAAAGATATCATTAAAGTTCTGGTAGTGATGATAATCCGAACCCCCGCGCATCGCTTCATGTCCGAACTGATCGTAGCGGTGTCGTTTTTGCTGATCGGAGAGCACTTCGTATGCTTCGGTCGCTTCTTTGAATTTATCTTCTGCTTCTTTGTTGTTCGGATTTCGATCCGGATGGTATTGCAGTGCGAGTTTGCGATACGATTTTTTTATGTCATCTGCTGAAGCGTTCCGCGGCGCGCCAAGTATTTCGTAATAATCACGTTTATTCGCCATTAGTTTTTCACTTCCTCCTCAATAGGCGATGTTGAAACGATCACCTTTGCATGGCGGATCACTTTGTCGTACAGTAAATATCCTTTTTCCACTTCTTCGATGATGGTATGGGGAGGCACATCCGATTTCGGTACTTGCATCATCGCGTCGTGGAATTCGACGTTGAATTCCTTGCCCACAGTTTCCATCGTTGTCAATCCTTGCGATTCGAGCGCCTTGAGGAATTTACTGTAGATCATTTCGACGCCTTTGTAGAACGGATCGTTCTCTAATTTTTCTTTTCCGCTTTTTAGTGAACGGGAAAGGTCGTCCAGAACCGGAAGAAGCTGGGTGATGATGTTCTCGCCCGAAAACTTTGCAAGATTGATCGAATCATTTCCCGTTCTGCGTTTGTAGTTTTCAAATTCCGCCGCTTTACGGAGTAGTTGGTCTTTTAATTGACTGGTCTGTTTCTCCAATTCAGCGATCTTTTCATTGAGAAGTTCTGCCTCAGATTTTGGAGCTGTTTCCTGCTGCGAAACCGGTACTTCGTTCTGCTGTTCCGCGTTCTGTTGTTCGTTATTTGTCACTTGATCTTCCATATCATTAATAATCTGTTTTTGGTTCGTTCAATGGATGCAACATCGATGAAATTGCGCTGGCAACATAATCTACCAACGGTATCATTTTTGAATAATTCATCCGTTTGGGACCCAGCACCCCGATGGTACCGGTGAGATCGCCGACGGAATAGTGTGACGTTACCAGACTGAAATCTTTCAGGTCATCAACCCTGCTTTCTTCTCCGATGGTGACTTTGGCAGCATGTCCCTCCGTTTCGCTGTCCTCTAGAACATGAATGATGATGTCCTGATTTTCCATCAACTCGATAACGCTTTTAAAGTTCTTCGCGGTTTCAAATTCTGGTTGTGTAAGTATATTCTTCGTTCCGCCGATGTGAATTTTTTCTTTTCTATTTTCATCGAATAGTTTATCGACCGAATCGATAAAAAGGCGGATGAGGCCGGAATCTTCGTGTTGAAAATCGCGCACACGCTCGGCGAATGTTTCGCGGATCTCGTGTAAGGTCAAACCGCTGAGCCGCTCGTTCAACAATTGCGACACGTGTTCAAGTTTTGTCTTGGGCAGTTCGGAATGGATTTCCATCATAATGGTCTTTACCAGACCGGAACGGACGGAAATGATGACCAGCAGCCGCGTGCTTGACACCTGTATCAATTCTAACTTTTCAAAGATGCCGGTCGTCATGCGGGGCGCCGAAACAACGCTGAGCTGGTTCGAGATCGTTCCCAAAATTTTTGAGGCGGCTTTCAACGCCTCGTCGGTCTCAATATTCCCTTGCAGATGTTTTTGAATTGACGATTGCTCCTGTTCCGAAAGCCGTTCAAGATCCATCAACTCGTTCACGTAAAAGCGATAACCCTTATCCGTTGGAATTCTTCCAGCGGAGGTATGCGGATGGTCGATGTAACCCATAAATTCCAGATCGGACATCACGTTACGGATTGTTGCAGGACTCAAGCTTATTTCGCGTCGTTTCGATATGTAGCGCGATCCGACAGGAACTGCCGTCTGAATAAAACTATAAACGATATTTTGCAGAATCGTTTTTTCTCTTTCATTCAGTTCGTTCATACACAGTGCACAGAAAAATTTGGGAAAATGTTACTATTTTATAAAAAATACGAATAGTTCACGCCGGAGTCAAGAAAGGTGAAACAGCAGGGGTATAAGTTGTACGTCAAAAAAACAGCAGAAATTGTTAATCTGTTTAGACTGAAACTTTTTCTTTGTCTTTCATTAATTGTAATTACTCAGCGTGTTCAATGTGTTAAACAAATTTCTATCAAGTTATCAACCTTGTCAAGGTTATGGACAAATAGCTGCAGAATTTCAAAGATTTTTCTCTGTTATTAATAAGCAAACCT
>Ga0209516_1000139_pt1 | contig 19729 bp, 16 predicted proteins | sample Napbiome12C3dose_FD_187716 | JGI IMG/M metagenome (GOLD analysis project Ga0209516, IMG submission 187716) | Groundwater microbial communities from S. Glens Falls, New York, USA - Naphthalene biodegradation metagenome 12C3dose (SPAdes) (version 2) ... | reverse complement strand
CACTGAAGAAGTCATTGCGAGCGAGTGTTTTTTACGAGCGAAGCAATCTTTTGTTCAAATTTATAAGATTGCTTCGGCAAAAAACGCCTCGCAATGACTATCTAACGAGTTTTTCAGTGCTCACTATTTAGCAGACTCTATGCCGTATCTCAAAGGTGAAGGTAAAACAGTTCTCGGAATTTTCATCGATGGTCTCGATGTCAAGTTTGTGCATTTGGCATTGAAGAACAAGCACATTACTTTGCACGATGTCAAAACAGTGAACCTCGTCAAGCGCCTCGAAGAACGAACCATCTCCACAGACGGTGGTTCGGGCGAAAGCGTTGATATGATGGATACGATTGAATTGGGCGCCGCTAAAGACGAGTTTGCTGAAGCCGGCGGTGGTCAAACAAACGCAGAGGTCATGATTGGTCTGCTGTCCGAATATCCGACATCAGCATACCAACTCGTCTATTCCATCTCCGAGCCAAGTATTTATTACCAGCAATTTGAAGACGATTTCGGGTTAAGCGGCTCGAAATTGAAGCGTAAACTGGTCGAAGAGCTCTCTGCAACGCGTTCGGTAAAACCGTCAATGGATTCGCTTGCTTATATCCATGCGGCAGAAGGACAAATCCTCTCTGTTATTCGTGAAGATGGGCTGGGATTGCTGGATGTCATTGAAGGGGTAAAAGATTTTCTGGGGAATCGTATCCCGCGGGTTCAGTTCATTGAAACCTCCGATCTTTCCCTGATGAATCTGGTTCGCACTAATTACGAATTTGGAGAGTCCGAAATATCGATCATCGTGTATGTGGGTAGTGAGTTCAGCCGGCTCATCTTTATGAAGGGACCGAATTTTTTCCATTTTGCCCCGGTGATCAGCGAAGGCAGGCTCACATCCAACATCGAAAACACGATCTACTCAAGGATTTTACTTGAGCAAGACAGCGCCGGCATCATTCGTATTGACCGGATCTTCCTTACCGGCGAATCCCACAAGATCGATCTGAAAAAGTTCCTTTCTCCTCAATTTGCAGAAGCGCCGATAGAGTATATTTCCGCCCCCACAATTGATACCTCGGCATTCGAAGATGATCCCGCATCATTGGTGTCAGAATATGCAATTCCGATCGGTGCAGCAATGCGCGCGTTGGAAACCAAAAATCCGCTGTACTATGCGATCGACCTGCTTCCGACAAGTTTTCGCGAAGGACAAAAAATATTCAAGCTTGCATGGCATGGATATCTTCTTCTTGCATTGATTTTCCTGACAACGTTCCTTTTTACATCACGCTATGCAGAATTGAACGAAGAAGTACGGCGGTCGCGTACGGAGTTGCAAAAGAAACAGGAACAATTAGCGGAGAATCAACGGCTTCAAGGGATCCTTGACAGCCTGGCAGGGCAGAATGCCCAGTACGAATCCGCGCTTGCCGTGTACGATTCGCTTGTTCCGAATTACAACCGGTGGAGCAAAGTGTTCAATCACTTAACGAACAGTGTTGAAGGTGTCAATTCCGTGTGGGTAAAGGATGTCGTATCCAAAGGCGATTCAACGATCGAATTAACCGGATATTCGATCTACCGTCAGCGTATCCCGCGCATCGCCAATATGTTTGAAAGAGCAACATTGCAAAATGTTGAAATTGAAAATATCCGGGGCAAAGACGTTTATAAATTTTTGCTAACGATTCACAAAGTTGATGCAGATAAATAGAGAGTGCTGAAAATGTAGGACGGGATGCTATCCCGTCCACTAAAATTGGTCGGATTGGCAATCCGACCTACAGTAAAACTAATTTTTTCAGTGCTCACTAAATAGGTGAACCTTAGAAAGTAGGAAGTCTTCCGAAGTTTTTCCTGTTAACCTGTGAAAACCTTTTGAATGATTTCATTTCTTGAAGATAAACTTCGGAAGACTGTGTGTCATAAATACTTTTTAAGGTTCGACTAAATAGGTGAATAGTGTCCTATAAAATACGAAATAGCATTGCTCTTGGCGTGATAATCCTGCTGGTGACTTTGATCGGAGGATACATCACATTCTTTTATCAGCCCAAGAAGATCGAGCAAAACACCAAAGAAGCGGAAAAGATCTCGGCGCAGCTTTTGGATAATACGGAGCAGATGAATTCGATCGGCGAAATGCAGGTCCGTCTCCGCGAAACACTGCATCGGTGGAACAATCGCATCAAAGAAATTTCCGAATCGGATATTTCCTCGCAAACGTACGGATATTTAAGCGACATCATTGGCGAAAGCGGTGCCCAGCAATTGAAGATGAATCTCACCCTCGTCGGCACACGCGATGGCGGAACGATCGGTTATAACACGTACAAGATCAATGGCGTGTCCGAGTTTCCCAACATCATGCGCTTTATGTGGCTGCTGGAGAACGGCAGGAAACTCTACAAGATATCCAGTCTCACGATCCGCAGCGATGAGATCGTTGCCGATTCAATGGAATATCCGCAGATCGCTCTTGCATACGAAATGGAAATTAAAGCGTATTTCACCAAAGAAAAAACCCTTGCCATGCAAGTCATGAAGCCGGATTCTACTCCTCAGCCGATCACTTCCAATCCGTTTCAGCCCAATGTACTGCGCATGACTCCGGCGAACGTTCGCAATCTTGTCGATATCAGTAAAATTTCCGTCAAGGCAACCGCCAACGGTAAAGCGCTCGTGATGAATGAACAGGGGAAATTGATCACGCTGCAGGTCGGCGATGAGGTTTTTCTCGGAAGGGTGACCGCCGTCTATCCGCAGCAGGGTGTCATCGAGTTTACGTTGAACGACGGGGGAATTATGACGACACAGCGCGTGCAAATTCAATTTGAAAATAAAAATAAGGACGTAGAATAATGAACAGAACCATACTCATTCTCGTCGGTATGCTGGCAGTACTGCAGTGTGCCCTTTCGCAAACCAATCGTGAGCGCCGTTTGTATCTTAATGAGTATGTCGCTCCCGAAGAACTCGTGTCGATGTCGAAGTCGCTGCAATTCGACAAGGCGATGTCGCTCTTCAGTGAATTCAGCAAAAAATATCTGAACAAGATCATTGTTGATGCGACAAACAATAAAAAGCCGATCGGCGTCGATGTTGAGAATATGTATTGGCTGCAGGCGTTCGAATCGGTGCTTCGAACAAACGGTTTGTGGTATGATGAACGGGAAGAATTTTTCTATGTCCACGCACCGGTCGACACGACAAAAACGACCGTAGCGGGAGTAACAATTGCCGGTGTACCTATTGATACCACAGGAAAAATGCTGCTGCGCCAGCGCGATGTGAGAATTTCGTCGGTCTTTTTCACAGTTGACGTGGTAAAATCGTTGACGGCAGGAATAAACTGGAGTTTCTTCTATACCGGTGACACGACCCAGGGCCGTACATCTCAGTTCGGGGCAGAATTCTTTGGCGGGATCACCGATCCCGGGAAATCCAGTTCCGGATTTTTCGGCAGGGCAATTCCGGCTATTAGCTTTTCGAATGTGACGGCGCTTATTTCATTTTTCCAAAGCAACCAACTTGGCGATGTCCTTTCCGGTCCGTCGGTTGTCGTTTCGTCGGGAAAACAGGGACGCATTCAAGTCGGTCAGGATTTCTTCGTAACAACCCGTGATTTTGCCGGCAATACCGTCCAGACGCAGCAATCGGCTGGAATTATCATTGATGTGAAACCGACCGTTTACGAAGAAAGCGGAATTCGTTTTATCAATCTTGATGTGAAAGCGGAACGGAGCACCATCAGCCCGGGACCGATCATCAATAAATCCTCCGCGACAACATTTTCCGTGTTGTACGACGGTGAAGAAACGATTATCGGCGGATTGTACACGACGACAGAAAGTGTTGAACGGGGCGGTGTGCCGTATTTAAAAGACCTTCCGTGGTGGTTTTTTGGTTTGAGATATCTTTTCGGATATGACAAAAATACAACCTCGACGCAAGAACTGATCATTTTACTGAAAGCTGAAGTTGTTCCGACAGTGGAAGAACGCGTTGCCGCCGCTGCTCAGAAAAAAGGGATCAACCTTATCGAACAGCAACGGCAACAAAACGTGATCGATATAGAGCGGATGAAGCCAAAGAAATAATTCCGCGTGCTCTTTCGTCGGTGTACGGCACTGCGTCAGAGAGCTTTAGATCAATAACTGATGTTACGCAAAACGGAAAAGAACAACCGTCATTCCCGCATGTTTTAAGCGGGAATCCATTTAATAGATGCCCGATTAAAGTGCCGCTGTACGGTATCCCGTACAGCGGGACATTCGGGCATGACATCCTTATTTTATTAGGCTGTGTTTCTGCCGTGCGTAACATCAGTCAATAAGTTTACATTATTAATTTTCGGACGGTCATTATGAAGAATTGGAAAAAAATGGGTATCCATCCCTTCAGGATAAGTGTCGCAGGGCTGCTGATTCTTGTCATGGGAATTTTTTCGTGCGAGCAACCGACTAAACCTGAATCCAGCTATTCAGTGAACGTATCAGGCGTGGTAAATAGATTGAATGGATCACCTCTGGATTCTGTTGTCATTACCCTCAGTAACCCGTTTCGAAAGGATACAACGAAGAGTGACGGAACGTTCAAATATTCTTTCATCACATCGGAGCAAAATGAAGTTACTGCAAAGTTTAATTTGAGCCATCTCAATCTATCGTACGTTGATACCTTCTATACTGCGGTATATAGCCCCACAAAAAAAACAGTTGCACTTGGCGAATTAAAAATGCGCGGCAAAACTCCATCACTGGATAGTGTTGTTACCGGAAAGCCATCTGCTCGTGCCGGAGTGATCGTATTTTTACGTTCGACTCATCCGTCAATTTCCATTCGCGGTGCGGGTGCGAATGACGCAACAAATTTAACATTTGAAGTGCGTGATTCGCTCGGCAATCCTGTTGACGAAAAAAATAAAGTTTCAGTTGCATTCAAACTTGTTACCAAGCCGGATAATCTTACCGCACTAAATCGCGCGTCGGCAATAACGAATTCTCTTGGACAGGTTATTGTTCAATTATCTGCCGGAAATAAAGCGGGTATTGCTCAAGTTCAGGCAACAACAACGGTGAAAAATGCCGTTGACACTACAAAGACAGATACAGTGAAATCTCAAGTTGTTTCCATTACAATTTCAGGCGGACTTCCGGTGGAAAGCCGGTTTACGATCGGTTCACAAAAAGTAAATATTCCCGGATTGGTGAAATATAATTTACGCAATACGATTACAGCGGTTGTCGGAGACACATTTGGGAATCCCGTGCAGAAAGGAACGGTGGTTTATTTTTCAACAACCGGCGGTATCATTCAACCATCCGCAACAACAAGCGAAGATGGAACAGTGGGTGTTGATCTGATCACTGGAAATCCGATTCCGCCAAACGGGATAGCAACGATCACGGCGCAAGTCGGAACTCCGGGCGGCTTTGCGTTAAGCGGCGGCGCACGTTCACAAGTTGACGAAGCAGTTGTTGTGGTTGACGAAGCAGTTGTTGTAAAAGGATTGCGAAGCAAGCGTCAGGAGAAAGCAGCACACTCTGCATCGCCGGCAAAAACTACCGTGTCAGCCAGTGTTTTCACAAAGACATTAAACGTTCTCTTTACCGGTGCGCCTCGCGTTGCCTCTAACGATTCTTCATTCATCGTTCCGCCCCTCGGCACAAAACAAATTCAGTTTACGGTGGATGATATTAACGGCAACCCGATGTCTCAAGGCACAACGATTAGAGTAACCGGAGTTGGTCTTGATACTACCGGCGCGGTATTGTCCGGTGATTTGAACAATTCGCTGCCGGATACGTACGATAAGTCGTACACAAAATTCAACATCAGTATTGCTGACAGACGCACAAAAAATTTAAGCGCGAATTTGCCGATCACGATCAATATTGAAGTTGTTGGTGACAATGGAAATATCAAAAAATCATTCACTGGTGTGTTGGCGTCAGCGGTTTCCGACAGCGGAAAAGTTGGAAGTATCAGTTTGGTAAATACTTCGGTGGATACATTAGTTGCATCGGGAGCAGGTTCACCCAATTCAGTTCTAATTCAAGCAAAAGTATTAACCGCAGTTGGTCAGCCATCTCCTTTTGTGCCGGTGAATTTTTCAATTGTTAAATCCGTCAATGGAGGCGAATATATTTCAGAACCTATCGCTTATACTAATGCGAATGGAATTGCATCAGTAACATTATTTAGCGGTATTCGTTCCGGACTGGTTCAGGTTCAAGCATCTGTAAAAAGAGATACTCTTTCTGTATCGGCGGATATAAAAAATGTTTATATAAAAACAGGAAAAGTTTCTTCGCTTTCTTTGGTGAGTGCGTCATCAACGAACTTATCCGTAAAAGGCGGGGGAGGGAACGAGAGTGCGATTTTGGTATTTGAAGCGAAAGACTCGCTCGGCAATACGATCGATGGATCGAATCAGGCAAATATAACGATGACATTGCAGGGCGATACAGCAGGAGCACATATCAATCCGTCAACAGTCAAGACCGATCCGAATACCGGACGAGTAACAACGAGTTTGACTGCAGGAAATCAATCTGGAATAATTCAAGTTACAGCTCAATCAGGCAGTATTAAGTCTGCTGCAATTCAAGTTTCCGTTTCTGGTGGTTTGCCTGCTCAATCGCAGTTTACACTTTCAATCCCTAAAAAGAATTATTCGGTTCTCACAGATAAGATAACTTCTGTTTCTATTACTGCCGGAGACAATTATGGCAATCCGGCAAAATCTGGAACGCTTATTAACTTCAAAACAAATGGCGGTTTGATAGATGCATCTGCTGTTACAAACAGTTCAGGTTCTGCTGCTGCAAATCTACAAATCGTTAATCCACAACCTCCATCCGGTATAGCAACAGTTGAAGCGAAAACGTTTGGCGTTAATGGAGTAGTTGTAAGAGATACACAAACAATAATTTTTTCAAGAGAAGCAATAATAGCAGAAGTTGCCGGACCATATGCGAATTTTGAAATTGAAGATGGATTATCGAAAACATTCCAGTTTAGTGTTGCCGACATTAACGGTAATCCGTTGGCGCAGGGGAATACAATAACCGTTCAAACGTTTGGCACCGGATCTGCAAATATTGTGTTAACCGGCGACATCAATGTAACAACTTCTGATACAAAGATTCGGGGTGTTGGAACAACGCAATTTTCATTTACTGCAAGAGATACACTTAAAGACGAAGGTCAAGGTCCTAAACCGCTTTCGTTTAAGATTTCCGTTATTGGTCCGAATACGACAGGAGCTGTTACACATACAATGAATGGCACATTGAAAGGTGGCGCAGGAAGCGGAAACGAAGGCAGCGTTGCATCGGTTTCGTACGTTTCATCAACGACAGATACAATTGTTGTTGCGAATGGCGGTGTTCCCACGACGGATACGATCACATTTGTAGTTCGTAATATCAATTTGCAGCCGGTAAAAAAAGCAGCAGTGCAGTTCTTCTTCGCGCAATCTCAAAATGCCAGCGAATATCTGAGTCCGTCGTTTGCAGTAAGCGATGATTCCGGCAGGGTAAAAGTTGTTGTTCATAGCGGAATCAAATCTGGATTGTTAAAAATTGAAGCACGGGTTACGGCGGGTAGTTCTACTATTTCATCTACACCAGTGCCGGTGTATGTAAAAACCGGTATTTTGGCATCAATCGCCTTGATTTCAATCGACAAGAATGAACTGGCGGTACGAGGTGTAGGCGGCGATGAGAATGCTGTGGTTACATTTGAATCTCGAGACGTGCTTGGTAATCCTCTTGACTTTGCAAATCAAACCAAAATATTTTTCCAAATTATCGGCGGATTGAATTTTGGTGAACAGATCAAACCTGACAGCGCCTTTACAGATCCTTTCACGGGTCGTGTTCGGGCTACTCTAACGAGTGGTACGCGGTCGACTGTTCTGCAAGTAGTTGCTCGAAATGCTTCAGGCACAATTAAATCTTCGCCGGTTCCATTGATCATTCACGGTGGATTTGCTGTTGATTCATTATTTAATTTTGTTGGTGTGAATAAAAATATTTCAATCTATGATCCCACGGCAAAAGAATTCCCCGTTTCACTGGGAGATAGATATGGCAATCCGGTGAAAGTTGGAACAGCAGTGTATTTTGAGACAAATGCCGGAATTATTACTGCTACATCGTTTACCAATAAGTTAGGAAATGCCGGTGCCTCGATGCAAGTTGTAAAAGATACGCGCTTATTGGGAACGCGCTATGTCAAGGCACGAACTGTTGGTGAAAATGGTGTTGAGGTAAGCAAAACCGTCAATCTGTTAATGTCGGGATTACCTGTCATTACAGCAACGAATGTTCCCACAGATTCTGTGACTATATTTGACGGTTCAAGTGTGGTGATTAATTTCACCATAGCAGATAATCTTGGCAATCCAATTTCTGGAGGTCATGCTTATTCAGTATCATTGGAAGGTGGTGTTTCGAGCCAGATGTCTCTTTCCGGTAATATTTCTGGCACACTGCCCGACACTGATGATAAAGTAAATGATATAAAATTTAGTTTCAATCTTGCTGATGCACAGCCGAACTCAGGTACCGGTGGTAACTTTAAAATTAAAATTACTGTAACTGGTGTAACAGGTACTACTATAAAAACTATCAACGGCAAGCTTCTCGCTCCGTCAAATATTATCGTACCGCCTTCGGCAAGAGTTCCTGCCTCTATTGCGCTTATCAGCACTTCAACGACAGATCTTTCGATTGCCGGGGTTGGCGGTACAGAAAATGCAACATTAATGTATGAAGTTCGTGATTCTGTCGGCGCTCCGATTAATCTTGACAATAAAGCGATTGTGCAATTCAAAATTAATTTCTCTCCAAATACATTTGTTCCCGGAGGCACAGCGCCTACGATTCTGCCAACTTTAGATAGCACAGATGAAAATGGAAGAGTTCGTGTTGCTATTATTAGTGGCACTCAAGCCGGAGCTGTACAGTTAGAAGCAATCATCAATTTAACAAATCCCGTGCGGACAATTAAATCACAACCGGTGAAAATTTCGGTTAATTCTGGTTTTGCTGATCAGGGACATTTTACCATTGCCCCGCTACGATTCAATTTTCCTGGATTACAGCGAGCATTTCATCCAACAACAATTACCGTTCAGGTAGGCGATAAATATAGTAACCCTGTAAAAGAGGGAACGACTGTATACTTCAATTCTGCTAATGGTGTGATCCAAACATCGCAAGGTTTAACAGACAAAAATGGTTTTGTCACCATGACACTCTTTGCAGGCAATCCGTTCCCATTGACACCGAAACTTGCTTCAGGTCTTACCGACGGATTCTCTCGTGTCTATGCAAGAACCATCGGACGTGATAGCACGTTTGTCACAGACTCTGTCGAAATATTGTGGACAGGTTCACCGATCATAACAAAGACAGGCGGTCCTGCTACATTTACAATTGGGGATGGAGGCAGCGCAGGTCCGTTTACATTCACAGTTGCCGATTATCTCGGACATCCGATGTCTCAAGGTACTACGATTACTGTTGATGGAAGCGGTCTAAAAGTAAGCGGCGACGCGAACAACATAATGGTTGATACTAAATCCAGTGGTCCGGGATTAACGAGTTTCACAGTCAGTATTGAAGATTCTGACCCGGGTGACACCAGTCCGCCAATTGTTTCAATTCTTACAGTGACGGTCGCACATTCCGTATACGGTACTGTGAAATTGAACCTTGCAACAGGAACAGTCGATTGATCTAACAATTGAATAACAAAACTTTCCAAGTCTTAAAGACTTGGAAAGTTTATTGTGGTGCGTCAGGAAGAAAGCAATGTTACAACAGGTTGTTTTCTTTATACCAATCGTACGTTCTTCGTACAGCGTGTTCGAACGGGGTGATAGTATAATCCAATTCCCGTTTGGCTTTTTCAGACGAGTACCAGTTTTGTAATCCGGCGCCGGAAATGAGTTCTGAGGTGATGAGAGGTTCTTTGTTCAACAGTATGCCGACACCATCAAATATTTTTGCGATCCATCGAACGGCAAAGACAGGCAATGGTAACGATGGGCGTCGTCCGCCAATAATTATTGCGGTGATCTGAAAAGCATCCTTGTGTGTAAGATTTGTCCCGCCGAGGATATATCGCTCGCCAACGGTTCCTTTCTTTGCAGCGGCAATATGACCGTTCACCACATCGTCAATGTAACAGATGTTGAGTCCGCCGTTGAAATATACCGGGGTCCGTCCCTTTTTCACCGATCTGATAATGTTGCCGCCGTTAAAATTGATGTCACCTGGACCGAAAACCACAGAAGGGTTGACGATAACGGCATTCAATCCTTTTTTAATTCCTTCGAGTATTTCCTTTTCGGCATGATGTTTCGAAAGTTTGTAACCGTTGCCGAATGTTGTCCAATTGAACGGTGTCGATTCGTCAGCAAGCGCCCCGTTATGTAACGGGCGGCCTATTGCGGCAACAGAACTTGTGTGAATGAGTCGTTCTACGTGTTCGGATAGGCACACATCAACTACATTTTTTGTTCCGCGAACATTCACTTCGAACATCTCTTTGTGTTTCGGTTTCCAAAATGAAATTACTGCCGCCGTGTGAAACACAGTGTCGCATCCGCGAACGGCAGAACGGAGTGATTCGGTATCGCGAACATCACCGATACAATGTTCCACATCCACATTTGCGAGATTGAACAGGGATGAATTTTCCCTGCGTAAAATCCTGACGGTAAATCCCGCTTCTACCAGTTTTTTTGCAAGGTTCGAGCCGATAAATCCGGTGCCGCCGGTGATTAATATCTTTTTCATTCTGAAGTTAAGGGATGAAATATCTTTTAGTAACTGATGTTACGCAAACAGAAAAAAGATCATCCGTCATTCCCGCCCGCCTGCCAAAGCGCAGCGGCGGGCAGGCATGTTTTAGGCGGGAATCCATTTGTGGATGCCCGATTAAAGTTCCGTCTTTTGAATCCCGCAACGAACGGAATCCTAAAAGCGGGACATTCGGGCATGACGACCTTAATGTTTTGGGCATTTTTCTAACATGCGTAACAGCGGTTAGTAAACAAAATCCAGCGTCTCATTGTAATAATCGCTTCGCTTTCCAAAAAATTGCGTCGAACATCGGTTCTGTCAATGTTCCGGTGAATGTGTTTTGCTGGCTTGGATGGTAACTTCCAATGAGCGTCAGTGTGGAATTGATGGTAACGACCGCACCGTGTGAAAATTTTGGACGGGAGCGCAATTCCGTTTTTCCGAGAGATTGTAGTGTGTCAAAGATGGAGTCGAACCCGATCTTTCCGAGTCCGATGATTATGCGGAGATTTTTCAGGAGGTGAAATTCTTCCAGTATATAATGTCGGCAGTTTTTTATTTCTTCAGGAAGAGGTCTGTTCTTCGGAGGTGCGCAGCGGCAGGTTGCCGTAATGTAACAATTGATCAATTTCAATCCGTCGTTTCGTTCATTTGATTCAGATCGGTTGGCAAATTCTGCCTTATATAACGCACGGTACAACCACTTGCCGCTTTCATCGCCGGTGAACATTCTCCCCGTTCTGTTCGCCCCGTGTGCCGCGGGAGCCAATCCCACCAATAACACTTGAGCGTTCGGATCGCCAAAACCCGGAACAGGTTTACCCCAGTAATTCCATTCACTGAATCTCCGGGTCTTTACTTCGGCGATATGTTCGCGCCAATGGACAAGACGGGGGCATGCATGGCAGGCAGTGATTCTTCGTTGCAGGGATGCAAAAGTTCTCTTCACTGAATCGTAGAAACAAATTCGACAAGATGTTTATTGAACAGTTCCGGATTCTCCATATTACTCATGTGTGCCGCGTTCGGAATCACGGCAAACTTGGAATTCGGGATTTTTTCGTGCATTGCCTGTGCTGCCGAAGGGGGAGTGAGAACGTCTTTTTCCCCGACGAGGATCAACGTCGGACATTTAATGAACGGCAAGGCTAAGGTTGTATCGGTGCGAGCGGCAAGAGCCATCAATGATCCGAAAATAGAAATAGGCGATGTCCGTTCGACGGTGCTATGGATGAATTTTACGGCATCCGGTTTTGAATGGAAGGATTCGGAGGCAAAAACATTTTTTACATAACCTTCTGCGAACGCTTTCATCCCGCTCTCCTGCATACTTTTTATCGCTTGTGCGCGCTTTACTTTCGCTTCGTTCGGATCTGCTTCACTGCGTGTGTCACACAGAACCAGTCCCACAAAACGGTCTTGGTGACGTTCCACGGCGCGAAGTGCGATATAACCGCCCATGGAAAATCCGCAGAGTATTGTTTTTTGGATATTGAGATGATCCATCAATCCGATAAGATCGTCAACAAAAAATTCGATCGAGTAGTGGCCGGTTCCGACTTCGCTTTCCCCGTGTCCTCGAACATCGTATGCGATAATGCGATGAGTTGCGGAGAGCGCCTCGGTTTGTCCGCCGGGGAACGTCCACATCTTGTGGTTGAACGGGAAACCGTGAATGAAGATGATCGGCGTGGCGGTCGAGATTCCGATATCGATGTAGCGATGGAGACAATTATTGATGACGGCTTTCATGCGGTTATCCTTCTCAAAAGTAGCTACTCACCAAAAAATTTAAGCCACACCTGTGTGCTGAAGCTTTACTACACAGAAAGTTTCGTGAAGTGCAGCACTTCGGTGCGCAAGCACAGATTTCACAGATTTTTAACAGATAAATCTTTTAAATTTTAATCTGTGGCAAAGTCCCAAAGGGATCACTTTGTGACTTTTTCTCAATGTTTTAGTACGAAATTATGGGTGGTTCCAAAAACTATCAAATCAATGTCATTCCGATCCGCTGCAAGCGGAGAGGTTTACAACTCGTAGAGAATCTCGCTTTTAATCCCGCGAAGGCGGGACAAGATTCTCCCGAAGGTTTACAACTCGTAGAGGATGCCTTTGGCACTCGTCTCCCGATGCCAAGGGCATTCCTTTCCGAAGGAATCCATTGGATCGGAACAAGTCTCCGCCTGCGGCGGATCGGAATGACAAACCTCGTGAGTTTTTGGAACTACCCTTTATTCATCCCGAAGGGATGTAACGTTTATAGCAAATGGTTTGCACCGATAATATCCGATGCCAACGGCATCGAACTATTCAATCCATTCAAATAAATATTTTTCTTCGTATTCAATGTTATAGTTCTTCAAGAATTGAACGTATTCATCTTTGAATGTTTTCTTTTTATGATGCTCTTTTTGTCTTTTGATATATCCAATCACATCATCCAATTGAGAGTGGCTGTAGGAAAACGCGCCAAATCCTCCCTGCCAATTAAATTTGAATTTCGTAAAATTATTTTCTTTAATAAATTCGTTCGATGATTTTTTTATCTCTCGCACTACATCGGAAAGACAACACGATGGTTTCATCCCGATCAAGAAATGAATATGATCGGGTTCCGTCTTTAAGAATCCCGTTGAAACGGAATCCAAAGAACGGGACATTCCATTAATGGCGAGCCTGTCGTACGACAGGTTCTTTGTTTTGAACAATTCCCGTGATGTATTTATACAGCCTTTCTTCCCACGCCGGTTGAATTAAACTATTCCTTCCTTTGACGGCAAAAACAACGTGGATATAAATTTGCGTATAGGTTGACATATATTTGATTGATTATAAGTACTGGTACGATGCCTTCGGCATCGAATGCTCTTAAAATATCATTTCTATAAACGTATGATGCCTTCGGCATCGTTCTTTATTTGGAACTACTCGTGAAATCGTTGATTCAACAAATCCCTCCGCAAAAAAAGCCGGCGGACTTACAGCCTATATCCCCTTTTCAAGTTCCGAAGGGATGGAGACTGTGTCAAAAGTCATTTTTCTTTGGTAGGCGCCCCGCCGAGGCGGGGCGTTTTCAATTCAATTTCGTCCCGCCACAAAGCAGGACGGTTACCGACCAATCAAGAGTTTTTACACAGTCTCGTTGCCCTTGGCAGGGGATTTCCACTCTGTATTCCCCCTTTCGCGTTCTTTGCGTCCCGTGTTCTTTGCGGGACCAAAGGGGTTGTGGGATTTCTTTCCGCCAAAAAAAATGCGGATTTTCAATATTTTCTCAGCGTAAACAAAGAAATTGCAAAAAACAGACTGAGTAGATACGAAATTTTTACATAATTCCTTTCAGCGATCTCCGTGCCCTCAGCGGTAGAAATAATTGCTGAATCAATTACCGATCACCACTCCCGCGCTTCCCTTCACAAAATCCACCAGAGTATTTGCCGACGTGTTCATCACATCAAGCATCAAATTCGGATAGACACCGAGCACAATGACAATGATCGCGAGCGGGACAAGCATCACCAGTTCTCGATTATTAATATCGGTGAGGTCGTTCCATTTTTCGGGAAGTGTCCCTAAGAACACGCGCTGCAATGTCCACAGCATATAACCTGCGGTCAGCACAATGCCGAACGCCGACGCAATGGTGAGCCAGCGGAATGTTTGGAACGCGCCGAGGAACGAGAATGCTTCGGAGATGAATCCGCTGAGTCCCGGCAAACCAATTGCCGCGAAAAATGCGATCGCCATAATGCCGGAGTATTTCGGCATCTTATTCATCAATCCGCCAAAGTCATCTAATCCGCGTGTATGTGTGCGGTCGTAAATAACTCCGACGATCAAGAAAAGCATTGCTGTAATCGTTCCGTGATTGAACATTTGCAGCATCGCGCCGAGCATCCCCTGCGTGTTCATCGCCGCCATTCCGAGGATCACGATACCCATGTGACTGATGGAAGAATAGGCGATCAATTTTTTAAAATCTTTTTGCGCCATCGCGCAGAAGGCGCCGTAAATGATATTCACGAATCCGACGAAGGCGAGCGGATAAGCGTAATACATCGCCGCGTCGGGAAAGATCGGAAATGAAATGCGCATCAAGCCGTAGGTTCCCATTTTCAGCAACACGCCTGCAAGGATAACGCTGATCGCCGTCGGAGCTTCAACGTGAGCGTCGGGCAACCACGTGTGGAACGGGAAGATCGGAACTTTGATCGCAAATCCGATGAACAAAGCGATATACGCCACAAATCTCCAGTAGGTCGAAACACCGGCAAGGAGCGAACCGGGTTCAAAGTTTGCAGGATTCATCATCGCGATCATGTTGAACGTGTGAATCTTTTCTCCTGATGCTGGATCGATGATCGAAACACTGAAATAGAGCGCCAGCATCGCCAACAGGAGCAGCACAGAGCCGAGCAATGTGTAAAGGAAGAACTTGATCGCTGCATATTCGCGCCGAGGTCCGCCCCAAACACCGATGAGAAAATACATCGGCAGCAACATTACTTCCCAAAAAATGTAAAAGAGGAAAAAGTCGAGTGCAACGAACACCCCCATCATGCCGGTGTCGAGCAGAAGCAAAAGGGCAAAATATCCTTTGATTGATTTTTCGATGTTCCATGAGGAGATCACAGCGATGCAGGAGATGAGCGCCGTTAACAAAACCATCGGCAAACTGATGCCGTCAATACCGAGATAATAATCTATTTTGATAGAGCCGAACCAACCTGTGCTTTTCACATTGATCCAGTTGAACAGTTCCGTGAACTGCATCGTCTCCGCAGAATTGACACCTGCAAGCGTGCGGTCGAACTTTGTAAAGAGCAGAACAGCAAAGACGACTTGCGCAAGCGTGAAGAAGAGCGACGTCCAGCGTATCGCCGATTTTTGTTCTTTCGGCAGGACAAGAACGATGATCATCCCGAGGATCGGGAGAAATGTAAGCCAGGTAAGAATACCGATGTTGAGAAATTTGAGTTCCATAATAATTATTACTTTGTGATGTTCATTTTGTGTCTTTGTGCCTTTGTGGTGAAAAGATAACCACGAGCGCACTAAGAGTTAATTTTAACTATGTAATACCAACAACACCATCAATCCGATGAGAGCAAAAATAATGTACGTCTGCACTCTTCCGGTCTGTACTTTGCGCAACAGCAGACCAAAAAATCCTGCAAAATACGCCGTGAAGTTCACAATACCGTCCACAACATACGAATCAAAATTGCCGCTCACCACAGAACCAATCCGGGTGACATATGCCGCTCCATTGACGATACCGTCGATGATCTTTGCGTCGAACCATGCCGATATCCGTGCAATACCGATAGTCGCGGCGACGAATGTTGCGTCGTACAATTCGTCAAAATACCATTTGCGGTACAGGAATGTATGCACCGGCTTCAACGCCTTTCCCAACGCATCGGCAGAGATCTTCTTCCAGTAGTACGTCACGAACGCAAGAAGTATCCCCAATCCCGACACACCGACGGAGATCATCATCGCCGTCGAATGCTGATGATGCACTTCTTCCATAAACTCTTTCACATCCGTTGAGGCAACACCTTCCGGCACAACAACCGTCGGCGGCGTCACTTTTTCGAAAAACCATCCGCTTCCGGCAGAGACCGGGTTGAACGAGAAGAAGGCAAAGAATGACAATGCGGCAAAGATCATCAGGGGAACGATCATCACTTTCGGCGATTCGTGCATGTGCTCGTAACGATGATTGTTCTGATGATCTCCCAAAAATGTGAGGATCAGCATGCGGAACATGTAGAATGCTGTTAATCCCGCTACCAAAAACCCGACAATCGGAATGATCGAATGGCCGGTGAAGTGCGAGAAGGCAAGCGTTCCGGCGAGAATTTCATCCTTGCTTAAAAAGCCCGACGTGAGTGGAACACCGGAAATGGCGAGTGTAAAGATCAGCATCGTCCAGAACGTCACCGGCATTTTCTTCTTTAATCCTCCCATAAAGCGGATATCCTGCGCATCGGTATGATGATCGTTCAGATGATGAAGCGCATGATGCATTGCGTAAATCACCGAACCCGAACCGAGAAACAATCCTGCTTTGAACGCCGCATGCGTGACAAGATGCATCACACCGGCGGTGTACGCACCAACGCCCAATCCCATCACCATATATCCTAACTGACTGATCGTTGAATAGGCGAGAATTTTTTTGATGTCGTTCTGCACGATTGCGATTGTTGCGGAAATGAATGCTGTTACTGCACCGGTGTATGCAATCACCAATAATGCATCTGCGGTAAGCATCGGAAATGTGCGTGCAACGAGATAGACACCGGCGGCAACCATCGTCGCAGCGTGGATCAATGCGCTGACTGGGGTCGGACCTTCCATTGCATCGGGCAGCCAGACGTGCAGTGGAAATTGTGCCGACTTACCAACAGCGCCGCAGAAAATTAAAATTCCTGCTGCAGTGAGCCAATTATTGGAATCAAATGGAATGTTACCGCTGCCGATCGCAGAAAAAATTCCGTTGAACGTGAGTGTCGAAAATTGCATCCACACAATCATGATGCCGATGAAGAATCCGAGATCGCCGACGCGATTGACGATGAATGCTTTTTTCGCAGCATCGGCGGCGGATTTCTTTTCATACCAATGTCCGATAAGCAGGTACGAACTCAGTCCGACCAACTCCCAGAAGACATACATCAACAGATAGTTATTCGTAACGACTATGCCGAGCATCGAGAATGTGAACAGCCCGAGATTCGCATAATAAAGGGAATACCGCACATCATCTTTCATGTATGCCAGAGAGAACAGATGTACGAGAAAACTCACCGCCGCCACAACGACGAGCATAACAGCCGTAAGGTTATCCACCATGATACCGATGTCGAGTCTCAGCGGTACATTGTTTACCACGGTATGAAAATCGATCCATGTAAATGTTACATCCCACGCAGGAATTGAATCATTCAGTTTCGCAAACAGAATGTAGAGTGAGAGAAGAAGATCGATTCCGAGGAAGGTCGTTCCGACATGCCCGCTCACATTCAGAAATCTTTTGCCGAAGAAAATGAGAATGACAAAACTGAGAAGCGGGATAAAAAGAATTGCAAGAGCGATAGTAAGTTCGGGTGTCATTAGTCTTTTAAGATTGAAATTTCGTCAATGTTCACTGTGTTGAACCGTTTATAGATATTGAGCACAATCGCCAGCGCAACGGCAGCTTCTGCCGCAGCAAGAATGATCACGAAGATCGCCGCCATCTGTCCTTCAATATTCAATCCGCCGTAGCGGGAGAACGCAAGAAAGTTGATGTTGGCAGAATTTAATATCAATTCAATCCCCATCAACACCATAATGGCGTTGCGGCGCGTGATCACGGCATAAACACCGAGCGAGAATAAGATCGCGCTGATGAGTAAAAAGTGTGTAAGTGTAATGTTCATATAAATTCCAAAATTCTAATTTCTAAACCCTAAACATTTTGACTGATGTTTAGAATTTAGACATTAGTGTTTAATCGCTCTCTTCGCGCCATCATCGCCGCACCGACAATTGCCACCAGCAGGATCACCGATGCGATCTCGAACAACAGCACATGTGTCGTGATCAACGCTTCACCGATATCTTTGGATGTCGTCTGAACGCTCACCTCGCCGGCGCGTTTGCTCACGAACCAATCGGTCGTCCAGAAAATGCCTCCGATGAGTCCCGCAAGCAGCGCAACAATAATAGTAGCAGGCAGCCTGTGCAGTGTTCCCGATTTCAGTTCAACACTCATAACGTTGCTCGTCAACATCACGCCGAAAAGGAGGAGAACAAGAATTCCTCCGACATACACAAGCAATTGCGTAATCGCAAGAAAATCGGCATTGAGCAGAACGTAAATGCCTGCTACGCCGAAGAATGTAAAGAGCAGAGAAAATGCGGAATAAACAATATTGCGCGAGAAAACCACAACTGCCGCTGAACCGACAGTAACGATTGCGAAGAAGTAAAAGATGATGTCGTATAAGTTCATTTTGTGATTATCAATATTTTCAATCCCGTAAAAAGCACGGGACACTAAAAACGTGGATTGCAAGATTATCAAATTTTTTCCGACCCCCTCCATAACTCTCCCTTATCCCGCAAAAAGCGCGGGACGCAAACAACGCGGAGGGGAACATTCCCCCTCCTCACAGGAGGAGTTGGGGGAAGGTCAGGTTTCTGAACTTTTTTGTTGTTCCTGCTGCTGAATCGGTGCCGCTGCTTTCGCTGCTGCGGCTTGTGCGGCAGCCGCTTTCTTCGCTGCCTGTTCTTCTTCGTACCGTTGTACTTTCGCTTTTGCTCTCTCAATATCACCCGGCGTCATCGTTCCGAAATTGTAGATCAGATTGTGACGGTCAAACTCAGAAAATTCATACACATCCGTCATCTTCAAACATTCGGTGGGACACGGGTAGACGCACAACGCACAGTAGCAGCATTTGGCAATATCAATATCGAATTTGGTTACATAAATGCGTTTCTTCTGGCCTGTGGATGTTTCGCCCAAATTTTCTGACGGTGGGGCTTTCAACACTTCAATTTCAATGCAGTCAACCGGACACGCTTTGGCGCACAGATCACAGCCGATGCAGTCGTCGAAGTTCATGTATAAACGGTTGCGCACACGTTCCGGCATCACCTTTTTTTGTCTCGGGTATTGCAGCGTTACGGTCGGCGAAAACATTTGTTTGATCGTGATGCGCATACCGATCGTTGTCGACCGGACGGTGTTGTAGATATCGGAAAAATAGGTCGTAAGTGCTGTCATAAATGAATTAACAATGAAAAATCATACTTGTCCAAAATACGCTTGTATAAAAAATCTAACATTCGTTGTTATTTTCTTTTCTTGAAAGAGCAAGAAAAGAAATCCCGCAAAGCGGGACGAAATTTAACGCTCG
>Ga0209516_1000138_pt1 | contig 19783 bp, 20 predicted proteins | sample Napbiome12C3dose_FD_187716 | JGI IMG/M metagenome (GOLD analysis project Ga0209516, IMG submission 187716) | Groundwater microbial communities from S. Glens Falls, New York, USA - Naphthalene biodegradation metagenome 12C3dose (SPAdes) (version 2) ... | reverse complement strand
CCGAATGTTCCGCTTGTTGTTCCGCTGTTTGAATCCCGTTCAAGGCGGAATCCAGAAAACGGGAAATCCCGCAAGTGAGCGGAATCTTGGAAAGCGGGACTTTAATCGGGCATCCATTTTATAGATTCCCGCTAAAAACATGCGGGAATGACAGTTGTTTTTTTCTGTTTTGCGTAACATCAGTTACTAAAGAAACTTCACGATATGCAATGTGCGGCATAAAATGAGTTCTTCCTCTCTCGAAAAAAATTTCCGTTATCTCTTTTGGCTGCATCTTGCGTTGCTCATCGTTTCCATCGTCATCACACAGGTGATATACGCCGTTCTTGCTCTTCTTGCCGCCATTATCGTTCATCAACGCGGATACAAATGGAGTGCTGTCGATGCTCTCTTTCTGTCATTTGCCGGAGTGAGAATTATTTCCATTCTCGTTTCAGAATTTCCCGAAGACAGTTTCCGGGCAATCGTTCGTGAAGTGGTTTTTTATCCTTACTATTTCGTCGTCTCGGTCTATTGCCAGGTATCCGGTGTGTATGGGATCAAGAGAGCTTCGCGGGTGATGTTGGTCTCCGGTGCGGTTGTTTCACTGATTGCAATTGCGTATGTATTGCTGGGAATAAAAGAGAGAGGAGGATTAGCGACCGGATATTCAACACTGGCGACATATCTTTCATTTGTTATTGCGATCTCCGCCGCTTTTGTCGCAAATGAAAATGACCGCAGAAAATTTTTTGCGGGAGTTGCACTTCTTAGCGTAGTTTTTTTAGGGCTTATGTCGACTTTCAGCCGTGCTCAATGGCTGTCGGCATTTTTCATTATCGGCATTGCCGGTGCCGTAAAAAGCAGAAAAGTTTTTCTGCAGATCAGCGCAGTTGTCATTCTCACCATTCTTCTTGTTGCCCCGCTTCGCGAACGACTGCTCAGCTTGGCAGATCCGGTGAAGAACGACAGCGGCAGGATTGCATTGTGGTCTCTCGCGTTGTCGCACATTCCCGATCATCCGTACTTCGGTTACGGTCCCGAAACATTCCTTTCCATCGTGACCGACCGCAGCTCGCTGGATGATAAGAATGTCTCATCGTGGCACAATGAGTATGTTCAGATCGCGGTTGAAAGCGGCATTATCGGTTTGGCGGCACTGTGCGCATTTCATTTATACGGTCTGAAGATCGTTTTCACATATCTGCAAAGAAAGATCTATCGAACAGTGCATTATCAGGAATATATGCTTATGACACTCTATCTTTTTATCGTGCTGTTCTTTGAATCGCTCTTCGGCAGTGTCACAACGTCGATCTTCGGCGGATTTCTTTTTAAATTCGGTTTTGTCGGTATCGTCTTTGCCTATCATACTATTATAACAGGTGATCGTGAACATTAATACACCGCTTTCCGTTATTGTTATCACAAAGAATGAAGCGCATAATATTGCGGCGTGCTTGGATACTGTACGGTGGGCAGACGATATCATTGTTGTTGATGCGGAAAGTAAAGACGATACGGCAGAGCAGGCAAGAAGGTTTACAAATAAGGTGTTTATTAAACCATGGATGGGGTTTGCGGCGGCGAAACAGTTTGCCGTTCAACAGGCAAAGCATGACTGGGTCTTGTGGCTCGACGCCGATGAACGTGTTGTGCCGGAATTAGCGGCGGAGATACGGCAATTGATCTCTTTACTTCCGACGCAATCGGCATTCTCCGTTGCGCGGCGTGCATATTTTCTCGGTCGATGGATAAGACATTCGGGATGGTATCCGGGACATGTGCCGCGATTGTTTCATAAGGAGCGGGCATCGTTCAATTCGGCGGCAGTACATGAAGAACTGGAGATACGGGGAGAGGTGGGGCAATTAACGAACGATCTGCTTCATTTTACCGATCCGAATATTTATCACTACTTTGCCAAGTTCAATCGATATACTTCACTTGCGGTAGACGAACTGTACGCGAAAGGGAAACGGGGAACGGTTACCGATCTGATCGTTAGGCCATGGTGGCAGTTCGTGAAAATGTATATCCTCAAAAGAGGATTTCTCGACGGAATTCCCGGCTTTTTATTGGCATTATTTTCGTCAGGGTATGTTTTCACAAAATATAGTAAATTAATGGAGAAACGGTTGTTCAATGAACAGTCCAGAATGAAAGATACCGTGTAAGATTTTACAAGTTCTTTGCGTAATGAAGCAACTTAGTTCTCACTGAAAAAAGAGAAAACCTTCCGAAGGTTTTCTTATTAGCATGTGAAAATCTTTCAAATAATATCATTTCTTGGAGATAACCTTCGGAAGGTTGCGTGTAATGAAGACTTTTTAAGGATCAACTAAATAGTTGAACCTTAAAAAGTCAAAAGTTTTATGAGCCAGAGGCTCATCAACCTTTGGCTGAGAAGATGTCTGACATCTTCCAATGAGAATTTACCAAAGCCGTGGCTCCAGGGTGCCATCAGTCTCCGAATAAACAAGATGTCTGACATCTTTACTTTTTCAGGGACGACTAATTAACGAACAATGGTGATAATGGTATGAGCGATCAAGAAAAAAATCAAATACTTTTTGTGCAATTAATTTCCATGTTCCATGCTGCGGCGCTGCAGCAAATGGGAAAGATCAAGAACCCGGTAACGGATAAGATCGAACGGGATCTTGATCAAGCGGAACTCTCAATTGATATGCTCGACATGCTGAAAGCGAAAACCAAGGGGAATGTGACACCGGAAGAGGAAAAAGCGTTGACGGAGATCGTTGCCCAGCTCAAACTCAATTATGTGGACGAAAAATCGAAAGACCAACCCAAATCATGAGAATAGGTGTCATTGGAAATATCACAAAAGCATCGTTACCCGATGCGGTAGAAATGTTGATCAAACTCGGCGGCAAGTATGATCTGGATTTTTTTCTCCACAACGATCTCTATAAGCCGTTGAAGAAAAAACTCGGCGATGTAATCTCCAGGGAACAATTTCTGGATTCTGCGGAATTGGTGAGAGAGAGCGATATCCTTGTTGCGTTCGGCGGAGACGGCACAATACTGACGGCGGCACGAATGGTCGGGCGTGCAGAAATACCGATCCTCGGGATCAATCTCGGGAAATTGGGATTTTTGGCGGAAGTATCGTTGGAAGAATTGGAGCCGTTCATACACGATGTCATTACCGATCAACACGTGATCGAAGAACGGGCGCAGTTGCGGGTAAGTTTTGAAAAAGATAAATTGGAAATGTGCGCGTTGAATGATATCGTCATCGACAAAAGCAGTTCATCGCGCGTCATTCATATTTCCGTGTATGTGAACGACGATTATCTTGTCAGTTATCCGGGCGACGGGATCATTATTTCCACACCGACAGGATCGACAGGCTACGCGCTTGCCGCGGGAGGACCGATTGTTGCACCGACAACGGATGTCGTTGTTATTCAGCCGATCTCGCCCCACTCACTTTCCGCCCGGACAGTGATCGTTCCCGATACAAGCATGATACGAATCGTGGTGGGGCATCTTTCTCAAGAAGCGAGAGTGACGGCAGATGGTCAGCAGGAAACGATCTTTGCGCCGCCGATGAATATTTTCATCCAAAAATCCGATTACAAAATTAAATTAATTAAGCGAAAAGACCGGACATATTACGATGTATTAAGAGCAAAATTATTATGGGGAAGCGATATCCGATTGGTGAAAGGAACAAAAGAATGAGTAAAAGATTTGCTTCGATTATCCTCTCGATCTTTTTTCTGACATGCAGTGTTGCTGAAACGTATCAGATCGTTGTTGAACCGTCGGGCGCCAAAATTGTCACCGGAACGTTCGATCGCGATCTGTTCCGATCCGACGTCGATCTGCATGCCTGGTTTGAAACGAATTATAAAGATTATCCCATTGACATGTCAACTGTCTCGACTATCAATTCGTTGTCGAAAGGAATGCATTTTGTATTGGTGATAGGAACATGGTGCGGTGATTCAAAACGGCAGGTGCCTCCGATGTTAAAAACCCTGGACGTGGCGCAAGTGTCGAATGATCAAGTAACGATCTTCGGTGTGGACCGATCCAAAAAAAGTACAGATGGCTTCACCGAAAAATACAGAATATTACGCGTGCCGACGTTGATTGTTATGCACGGCGAACAGGAACTTGGCAGGATCGTCGAGACGCCCCGCGAGACGGTGGAAAAAGACCTGGTAAGAATTTTGAACAAACAATAATGCGAAGCATCCTTCGGATCAGTCAGCGGATCGTATCGGTAGCGCCTTCAATGATCCACTGCCGAAAACCCCTGAGCTGATTTGCCGTAAGATATCCCTGGGGCGGCATCGGTACTGAGCCGGGGCGCCATTCAATACTCCACAATAATCTGCTTAACGACGTGTCACCGGGAATCACCACATCGTAAAACCGTTGTTTGATCCCGATATAATCCGACAGATCAAGATTGCTTGCTTTCGTTTTCACATCGTGGCAGCCGGATGTTGCGCAGGCAATATTGAACAACGGCTGAATGTGACGATTGTAGCTGATATGCGTTTCCGGAAAGACAATATCTTCTATTCTTCTTACCGGATTTGAGTCATCGCTGCACGAAGCGATGAGCGCCAATGCACAGGGGAGGGCAACCCACACCAGCAATTCAACGGCACGCTTCACTCTTCTGCCTCCTTAATTCTTCCTTCGACAACAGAGCGAATGACCTTTTGTTTCTTCACCGCTTCGATCAGTACGTCACGATCGATCACGTGAAGTTGTTTGACCTGTTTCTCGTCCAATTCAACACCGAAATATTTTTTGGATTGAGCGGCAACATAGTTGTTCGTCACAACGGAGTATTGCGCTTTATCGTTCAGAAGTTTTCCGTTCACTTTTACATTGCAAAGCACTTTTTCTCCGCCCCGAACAACATAAACGTATGTCAAACCTGACACCTGACAAAAATCATCATTCAATGAAAACTGATGCCGGAGCATCGACCGAAGCGCCGCTCCGCCTACGGTAAATGTAACAAGCGTGTTCCCAAACGGACTGATCTCCCAGATATCCCTTACTTTGATATCTCCGGCAAGAGCGTCTTTCCTGATACCGCCGCTGTTCTGAAACGCAATATCTGATTTCGTATAAGAACGCATTGCGTCGGAAATCCAGTTACCTATATTGCTTTCACTGTTTCCGGTTCGCTTCCAATCAGAATGTAATACCCCGATAACCTCGTTGAGACTTTTGTCTGCAAGTTGTTCTAATTTATTCACTGTAGCGGCAACAATTGAATCAGGAGTAACATCAGCGGTTCGGCATTCTATTAACTCGGCAGAAGAGTTCAGGATGGTGTCACGGTCAGCGTCTATCGTCAGATCGATCTTCCCGATCCAGCGGCCTCGCGAGCCTGCCTGCACGATCAGAATGCCGTTGACCCGTTTTGGTCTGAACAACGGAGTATGGCTGTGTCCGCCGACGATAATGTCCAGATCGGGAGCATGAACCGCCAGCATACTGTCCTCCGACACACCCTGATGTGTCAATGCAACGATGATGTCCGCTCCCTCTTTTTTCAATTGCGGAACGAGTTCGTTCACGGTTTGGGCAAGAGGCTTTACATCTAAATTTTTTACATTGGAGGGGATCGAGAGTGTCGGCAATTCAGTTGTCATCAATCCTATAACCGCCACTTTAATTTTGCCGAATTGTTTGATGATGTACGTTCTGGCAAACGGCTTGCCGGTTTTTGTGTCGATGAGATTTGCTGAAACCACGGGGAAGGAAGCCTCTTTCAAAATATCAACAAGGGATTCCCGTCCATAATCGAATTCATGGTTGCCGAGTGTGAACGCGTCCGGTTTGAGCAGATTCAATAATTGTATCTGCGATCGTCCGTTGGTGATCGTGGAAATCGGACTTCCCTGAAAATCATCGCCGGCATTCAGCAGCAATGTTACGGAATCACCATTGTGATATTTTTTGAGATATGCCGCCAGTGTTGCGCTGCCGCCGACCATGTATGCCGTATCGGCGTTGGTCATTCTGCTTTTCGCTTTTACCTGAAACGGAAGATTCTGCGTGTGGAAATCGTTCCAATGCAATATGGTCAACTGCTGCTGCGCATACAGCGAGAGTGTGAAGAGAATGGTGAGAAATATGGTTTTCATACGAAGTATGCTTCGCATAGATGTTGACGATTGTTATTGTTATGGCTTCAATATAGTGAATGTTATTGAAAAAAATTGTATCATTTTCTTATGAAAGATTCTCTAAAGAAATATGCCGTACTACTTCTTTTCACAGCGACGCTTTCCGCACAGGATTTCGGCTATGATTATTACAACGTGACGGATTATCGTTCGCTGGGGGTGAATTATTCCCTGCAAGATTTTTCCGCGCGCTCATCAAATAATCTTCCCGACTCGCTACGGATAAAATTTTCCACCAATCTTTCCTCGATCGAATACCGCGAACTTGGCGTGCGATTGGCTGTGGGATATCAGGAATACTTGCTTGGCGGAAGAACAAAAACATCCCTTTCCGTGTATGCAGAATCGGGAAGAGATTTTCCGTTGAGCGGAAAGGCAGACCGCAGCGGATTATTTCTTCCGGTGATCGTTTCTGCAAACTATGTAAAAGCCGAAGCGTTGCAGATCGGCGCGAAAAATTTTGATATCGGCAGTTTCGGGATCGGAGCAGGATTACGGTACCGTTATTTTACCCGTTCGTTGGGAGTACAGGCAGGAGGAACGGCGGCATTTCATTATTCCACTGAAGGATTCAGCACGGAATACGGCACGTCAACATCGTTTGCCGGAGAAGTGATGTTTGTGTTTCCTGAATTATTCTTGGGAGGTGTGGTTGCAGGATACCGGTTTCAGTCGCAACTGTGGAATATGAGCGATCCACAACTCGATTATCAACGGTATTATCACGGACCGTTCGTAGGGATCATGTTTTAAAAGCGCGTTCAGCTTGCAATGTCATTGGGAGAGAGGCAATCTCTCCGGAATCAGTGCGTGTTTCACCTGCGCGCTTGGTGTATCCCCGAAATAACAACGCTTCGACCAGTTAACACTTCCCTAAAAGATAACGAAAAGCGGATGAAGTCGCAGTAACGAAGTACAGGAATTACTCTGGGTGTTCCGTTTCAAATTCCATATTCCTGCATTGCCCCAAGTGTAAATCTTTTGTATATTGACAACGAAATGCTGGCGTAGCTCAGTCGGTAGAGCAGCTGATTCGTAATCAGCAGGTCAGGGGTTCAAGTCCCCTTGCCAGCTCACACATGAAATCCCATTAATAACCTAATGGGATTTTTTTTGTCCACACTGATCTCTTTGGGACACGACTGTTGGAACGGTTTTTCTCCGCTCAACGAGTCCGAAGGATCCTTCGGATCGAGTCTGCGACCGGAAGCGAGCAGGTTTTTTTTAGCTGGTTTTTTTAGCTTGATTCTTCACCGGATTATCTCTACAATTTGCGAAAAAACATCTCTCCGGTAGAGGGGATTCACCCTTCGCAGTACAGGGAAACAGTTAGGGAAGATCGCAGCTAGGTTCAACCAGATAATATTGCGTTCAGAAAAGAAATAAACGTCCCGCAAAAGCGGGATGTATAGCCTTCCACATTTAGATGGATAAACGCAATTGTTCGTTTAGCAAAGAGTTAGACAGCGGCGAAAATAGTTTAGTCATAACAAAATGCCAGAACCCATTCAGACTTACGTTCGTAAACTCCTTAGTATTGTTGCACAACTGCAACAGGACTATCCAAAAAAGAAGTTTACACTTGACGGTCGTCTTGCTGGCGACATAGGCGAAATCATTGCTGAACAAAAATATGACCTTGAACTTCTTGAAGGACTCGTTAAGACACACGATGCAGTTTCACACGGTAAGTATATTCAGATAAAAACTACAATGAAACGTTCTCTCGGTTTTGGTGATATACCAGATTATTATTTAGGACTTCGGGTTGATGAAGAAGGTAATGCGGAAGAAATTTATAATGGTCCGGGCACATTAATATGGGAAGAAATTAAGCATTTAAAGAGACCGAAAAATTTTCTAATTCCCGTTTCAATAAACAAACTTCGCAAACTCAACAAAGAAGTTCCACCTCATAAAAAAATTAAACTGAGGTAATTTATGCGCCGCATGCCTAACAAGTCACTCAACTTTCTCACGACGAACGGTTTCCGACCACTTGAAGAGTTGCTTCTTGGAAATTCACTTTCTGGAATACTATCCGAATTTCTTGTGCAGATCAAAGCGATCGCGGCGACACTTCAGCATACGCATGAGAATATCAAGGAAGCGGCATCAATTTTAGGGATCGATCGCTCCACATTGTATTATCGGATCAAAAAATATAATCTGCCGAGGAATTGAAATCTGTGTAAAAAAATTTTACCTTGATACGGTAAGTCTTCATCATACAAAATCCGCCGACGTTTCGACGGATTTTGTATTTATTCGAAAGCAAGATTTTCCACATCGTTGAGATTTGGAAAATTTGTCCATTAAATTATGTACGACATTATTATTATCGGTGCAGGTCCATCCGGACTTTCTGTCGCGATCGAAGCGAAGAAGGCAGGATTGAGTTATTGGGTTATCGACAAAGGTTCTATTGTCAATTCGATCCAACATTTCCCGATGGAGATGACATTCTTTTCCACTCCGGAACTTCTTGAAATAGGAGATCTGCCGTTTACTTCTGCACAAATGCGTCCCACACGGGCGGAAGGTTTAGAGTATTACACCCGGGTGGCAAATTATTTTCAGCTTGAACTTAAACTGTTCGAGAAGGTTGAATCAGTTTCCAAAACCGAATCGTTTTTTACCATTCACACTTCGAGATCCTCGTACGAATCCCGAAATGTAGTAATATCCACAGGGTATTATGATAATCCCAATACACTCAATGTGCCGGGTGAGAAACTAAAAAAAGTTTCTCATTTCTATACCGAGCCGTATTCGTTCTTCCGTCAACATGTGCTGGTGGTCGGTGCAAAAAATTCTGCGGCAATTGCCGCGCTGGAATTGTTTCGCCACGGAGCAAAAGTAACACTCGTTCACCGCGGTGACAAACTTTCCGATAAGATCAAATATTGGATTTTGCCCGATATTGAAAACCGTATCAAAGAAGGTTCGATCACTGCACATTTTAATACCACCATTGTTGCGATACTTGACGAGAAAGTACTCCTCCAAAAACTGACCGGGGAGAAATTCGAGATCCCAAATGACTTCGTCTTTGCAATGACCGGATACCACCCTGATGATGATTTTTTGAGATCGATCGGCATTCAAACGGACGATGAAAACATCGCTCCGATCCATAATCCGGAAACACTGCAAACAAATGTTGAAGGATTGTTTGTTGCCGGTTCAGTGGTGGCTGGGAAGAATAACAACAAAATTTTTATCGAAAACGGCAGGCTGCACGGGAAAATGATCGTTGATGCCGTCCTAAAAGCAAAACATTCTTAAAGTTTTACATTGATTGTCTGTTCGAAATTCGATAGATTAATGGACGTTTTTACTAAAAACAGCACAACGAATTTTTTTATTGAAGGAGGGCAATGTATAAAGGAAAAATCGTCCAGGTCATCGGACCAGTTGTTGATATCGACTTTTCAGAAGGTAACCTGCCGCAGGTTTTAAATGCAATCAAAATTCCCCGAACAAATGTTGAAGGTATCAAAGAAGAACTTATTGTTGAAGTTCAACAGCATCTCGGTGAAAACCGAATTCGCGCTATTTCAATGGACTCGACCGACGGGTTGGTTCGCGGAATGGAAGCGATCGATACCGGCGCTCCGATCACGGTTCCCGTTGGACCAGATACACTCGGTCGTCTCATCAACGTTATCGGAAACGCAATTGACGGACTCGGCGAGGTGAAAGGCGTCCAACATCTTCCTATTCATCGTCCTGCTCCTGATTTTGATACATTATCGACACAAAAAGAAATGTATGAAACAGGTATTAAGGTTGTCGATCTTCTTGAACCGTATACCAAAGGAGGTAAAACCGGTTTATTCGGCGGTGCCGGTGTCGGTAAAACGGTGTTGATCCAGGAATTGATCCGTAACATCGCGGCAGAACACGGAGGATACTCTGTATTTGCCGGTGTTGGCGAACGTACGCGCGAGGGAAACGACTTGTGGTTAGAAATGAAAGAGTCCGGCGTTCTCGCCAAAACCGCTCTCGTATTCGGTCAGATGAATGAACCGCCCGGCGCACGTCTCCGTGTTGCGTTGACTGCTTTGACGATCTCCGAATATTTCCGTGATGTCGAAGGGAAAGACATTCTTCTCTTTATCGACAATATTTTCCGTTTCGTACAAGCCGGTTCTGAAGTGTCCGCACTCCTTGGACGTATGCCGTCCGCAGTAGGATATCAGCCGACATTGGCAACGGAAATGGGTGCGCTGCAAGAGCGTATCACTTCGACGAAAAAAGGTTCTATCACATCAGTGCAGGCGATCTACGTTCCTGCCGATGACCTGACCGATCCTGCGCCGGCGACGACATTCTCGCACTTGGATGCTACAACAGTGTTGAGCCGTCAGATATCGGAACTCGGTATCTATCCTGCCGTGGATCCTTTGGATTCAACGTCGCGTATCATGGATCCGCTGATTATCGGAAACGAACATTACGAGGTCGCGAAATCGGTAAAACAAATTTTGCAATCGTATAAAGATCTGCAGGACATCATCAACATTCTCGGTATGGACGAACTTTCCGACGACGATAAAGTGACCGTTGCGCGCGCGCGCCGCATTCAACGCTTCTTGTCTCAGCCATTCCACGTAGCGGAGCAGTTCACCGGTATTGACGGACGGTATGTGAAGTTGGAAGACACCATCAAAGGATTCAAAGCGATTGTTGACGGCGAGTGCGATCACCTGCCCGAACAGGCGTTTCTGATGGTCGGAACGATCGATGAAGTGTATGAAAAAGCAAAACAATTACAGGCGGCATAATCAGCAATAGTATGTGAATTGAATCAATGAGTAAAAATTTTCATTTAGATATCGTCACACCATCCAAAACAGTGTACTCCGGCGAAGTGCAAAGTTTTACCGCCCCCGGAGTAATGGGAAGTTTTCAGGTGCTCTTCAATCACGCGCCGCTCCTGTCCTCGATCGGAATAGGGGAAGTGAAAGTGACTGAAGCCGGCGGCAGCAAACTCCATTTCGCCGCCAGCGGCGGATTTGTGGAAGTCAAAACCAATAAGGTAATATTACTGGCTGAATCTGCCGAACGGTCGGATGAAATTGATGCTGCGCGTGCAGAACATTCCAAACAGCGTGCGGCAGAACGTTTAGCCGCTAAAGATAAATCTACCGATGTTGAGCGGGCACAGGCGGCACTTCACCGTTCACTGAACCGTTTGAAACTTGCGTCAAAAAAATAACATGTGCAGTCAAAAGAATATGCCCACACGAAGCTGACTTCTGTGGGCATTTTTATTTTTGCTTCTTCATTGAGTTACGAGTACATTGATTGTGAAATTTCCAATGCGTCCAACATTTGCAGAAATAGATCTTCAGGCGATTAACAGGAATTTGAAGAACATCCGAAAGAAGATCGGTCGACATCCTTTGATTATGGCAGTTGTGAAAGCCAATGCGTACGGACATGGTATGCTGCCCGTTGCTGAGTCGGTTATAAAAAGCACAACGGCGCAGTATTTCGGTGTTGCTATCGTTGAAGAGGGGATTGAGCTTCGCAAGAGAGGAATTGTACATCCGATACAAGTCTTTACGGCTCCAAGCATTCAGCAATTGGACATGTTTATACAGTATGATCTTGAGTTGACATTGTGCGATATCGTCACGGCAAAAAAACTGCACGCAATTGCCAGGAAACGCGGCAAACAAGCTCACGTCCATATTAAAATCGATACCGGCATGGGACGCATCGGTATCGCGCCAAACGATGCGATTGCTTTTGTAAAAGAAATTGTAAAACTTTCCGGTATCAGCATCAAAGGAATCTGGACTCATTTTGCGACATCGGATGAAAAAGATTTATCGTTTGCGAAAAAACAACTCGGCATTTTTCGCTCGATCGCTACTCAACTGGAGCTGGACGGAATTCATATTCCGCTTGTTCATTGCGCAAACAGCGGTGCGATTATGCAGCTTCCGGAATCGTATTTTGACATGGTACGTCCCGGTATTATGATGTACGGTTACGCACCGTCACACGAGACTCGAACGACGGTCGATCTTCACCCGGCATTGTCATTAAAGGCAAAAGTCGGGTTTGTAAAGACGGTGGAGAAGGGAACAAGTATCAGTTACAACAGACTGTATAGTGCGAAGCGACGGACAACGATTGCCAGTGTAGCCGTCGGATATGCCGACGGATACTTCCGGACATTGACAAATAAAATTTTCGCACTGATCGGTGGAAAAAAATTCCCCGTTGTCGGAACGATCTGCATGGATCAAATCATGATCGATGTCGGAAAGACAATAGTGCAGGTCGGAGATGATGTTGTGTTGATCGGGAAAAGCGGCAACCAAACGATCACCGGATGGGATATTGCCGACGCCGTCGGCACGATACCCTATGAAGTGACATGTGCAATTTCGCAACGAGTACCGAGAAGATACATCAATGGATAATTACGAAGAATATTTATTGCGTGTGCTGCGACGAACTCACCTCGGGCTGCAGGACAGTTTAATTCCCGCTCACAGCGTAAAGCTATCACGACTGGTCGAAAAGTTTGAGCGTGCGCAATCCATTTCATCCGAAGTGGCAGCCATTCAACGGGTACAGGGGTTCGGGAAATGCGGACTTGCAATGGAATGGTTGTTGAATCGCACCGCACAACCAAACGACAGTTTTTCTCCTGAACAGTTCGAAAGCGATGTCCTCCTGCTGAACGAAAAATTATTCGAGGCATTTCTCAATCAACCGTTTGATATGCCCGATTTTTCCAAAGCAGAGGCGGTCGAACCGCCGCAGCGCCACATCCATCAAAATATTCAAGTCTCCGCGGATGAATTTTTTGTGCCGGCATTCCAAGAACAGCGATCGCCGTCGCCAACGGATGAAGCAGCCGCAAAACCTGACGTATATCAACAATCCGAATCGTTTGCAGATCCGAATTGGTCTGCTTCAACCTCGGCAACGGAAGCTTTCGAATCTGCCCTTGCATCTTCTTCCGCAGAGTCGACGGAAAGCGGGATATCGCCGCCTCTTTCCGATATTATGGAACCTGAATTGATGGAAGCGACGCAGCGTGTTGCGCAAAGTGCGGTAGAGTTTATCGAGAAAACACCGAATGAACGTCCCATTGCAATGGCGGTGATCCGGGTATCCGCAAAAGCGGCGCTCGAATCGGCAAAGGTGTCAAAAAATCTGGTTGTTCAAGATTTTTATTCCACATTTGTCACTCTGATCAATTATGCCGACCAGGAGGGCAAGATCCGCAGCGATGTGTTTGCAGACATCATCCGTGATATCGGCGATCGCCTGTTTATTGCACTCAAAGAATCTTCAAACGGTGTCAATCGCTTGAAGAACCTGACAAAGTTTATTCACGAACCCAAAGAACTTTTCCAAAAGAAATAATATGAACTCCGAACTTCCCGTGTATGCGGTGATTATGGCCGGCGGTGTCGGCTCGCGTTTCTGGCCGCAAAGCAGAGAAAAAAATCCGAAACAACTTCTTGAGATCGTCGGTGAAGGGACAATGATTCAGAATACCGTGCGCCGCCTGCACGGTTATGTGGAAGAGAAAAATATTTTTATTGTAACGAACAGACTCCAGAAAAATGCGATCATTAAACAGCTTCCCACTCTTCCGGTGGAAAATATCATTGTCGAACCTGTCGGACGAAATACCGCTCCTTGTATCGGTCTGGCGGGATTGTTCATTCACCGGCTCGATCCAAAAGGGATCATGGTTGTGCTGCCCGCTGACCATGTCATCGGGGACGAAAAAGAATTCATACGCGTGCTGCGTATTTCCTCGGAAGTAGCCCATATCACGTCGGGACTTGTGACGATTGGTATTCAGCCGACACGCCCTGAAACAGGGTACGGATACATTCAGGTAAAAGATACATCGGAAGAGCGCCAGTCGAAGACTCGACTCGTTGAGCCGGTAAACATTGACGATGTGTTTGAAGTAAAAACATTCGCTGAAAAACCGAATCTTGCGACCGCCCAAAAATTTTTGGAAAGCGGCGATTTTTATTGGAACAGCGGAATGTTCATCTGGCGCGTCGATGTCATTTTGAACGAGATTCAGCGAAGCCTGCCGGAACTCCACTCGCAATTGATGAATCTACAACCCTCGATCGGCACCACATTGTTTGAACAGAATCTTGAAACAACATACGGATTGATCCGCGGCATCTCCATTGATTACGGAGTGATGGAAAAAGCTGGTCGTGTCTATGCCGTGAAGGGAGATTTTGGCTGGAACGATCTTGGCTCGTGGGATGAAGTGAGCAGGATTTCGTCGAAAGATGAAGATGGAAACTTTACACACGGATCGGTTATCGTCGTGAATTCAAAGAATACCTACGTTCATACAACGGAAAAGATTGTCGCCGCCGTCGGCGTTGAAGATTTAATTATCATCAATACTCCTGATGCATTGTTGATCTGTAAAAAAGGCGAATCGCAAAATGTGAAGGAAGTGGTGGATTATCTTCGTCGGAAACAGATGAATGAATATTTGTAGGCAGGTAAAAAGTGTTCAAGTCAAAAAGTTAAAAATTGAAAATGAAAATTTTGGTAAACCATTTTCGTAACATCATTTGCTTTTCACTGTTGACTTTTTACTTGTATTCCTGTGCATCATCTCCACGGTTTACAAAAGACCGTGCGGCTGAACCGAGTGTCAGTACAAAGAGCGCTGTTCCACCGCCTCCGAATGCGGCGCTGGTTGCCGAAGGAATTGCATCATATTATGGTCACGATTTTCACGGAAAAAAAACGGCGAACGGCGAGATCTTCGATATGTATAAAATGACAGCCGCACACAGGTCGTATCCATTCGGGACGAAAGTCAAAGTGACAAATCTGGACAACGGAAGCAGTGTTATCGTGCGGGTGAATGATCGGGGTCCCTTCAAACTCGAACGGATTATGGATCTTTCGCTGGGCGCCGCCCAAGCACTTGATATGACCAAGTCCGGTACGGCGAAAGTGAGATTAGAAGTGGTGGAGTGGGGAACATCGGACGGTAATTGATTTTGTGTTTTTAAAACTTTGTGATTACATTTCTCCTGATGGCTAAAAAACTACTCACGGAAAAAGATATTCTCGACGCGGTCAAGCAAGGCAAAAAAACATTGTTTGCCGGCAAGGACACTGTGCTGACACCGGCGGCAAAAGATGCCGTTCGTCAGTATGGTATAACGTTGACGGATAAAGAAGAAAAACCAAAACCTTCCGCACAGCAGTCTTCTCCGCAGAATTATCAATCATCACCCGTCTCTCAAACCGTAGTCGGAGGGGATCTCATTGTGATCGGCAGCGATCACGGCGGATATAAGACAAAAGAAATGCTCAAAAAATATCTTGCTGAGATCGGATACCGCACACTGGATGTAGGGACGAATTCTGAAGACGCATGCGATTTTCCAGATTATGCGTATGCAGTTGCCCGCATTGTGGCAAAGGGAGAAGCGTGGCGGGGGATCATGATAGATGCAACAGGTGTAGCGTCATCGATCGTTTGCAACAAAATTCCCGGTGTGCGTGCGGTTGCATGTTACAACGAATTTGTTGCCCAGAGCAGCCGCGAACACAATGATGCGAATGTGCTTACCCTGGGCGCCAAAGCGCTTGGTGAAGCAACGATAAAATCAATTGTCAAAGTGTGGCTTGAAACGTGGTTTGGCGGGGGAAGACACAAAAAACGGGTCGATAAAATATCCGACGTAGAGAAAAAGTTTAGTAAGTAGTCGTCCCTTAAAAAAAAATAGAAAACCTAACGATGTCTGACATCTTGGTTATACAGAAACTAAAAACTTTTTGATTTTGGTGAATTCTAATGAGAAGATGTCTGACATCTTCTCGAATTTTCTACTTTTTGCGGAGCATACTTCGTATAAGGTTCGACTAAGTAGTGAGCACTGAAGAAGTCATTGCGAGCGAGTGTTTTTTACGAGCGAAGCAATCTTTTGTTCAAATTTATAAGATTGCTTCGGCAAAAAACGCCTCGCAATGACTATCTAACGAGTTTTTCAGTGCTCACTAAGTAGATCATTTTTTCTTCAGCGCTTCCTCGTACGCTGTTTGATGCGTCTGATCCAACGAGATCAGCAGTTGATAGATGCTTTTGTCTTCATACTTCTTAAACACTTCTGCCAGCTCGCCGTATTTTACCTCAAAAAATGTTTTGAACAATATGGCGCGAGGATTCGTCGTCTTCTTCAACTCAGCAATATTCTGGATCATCTTCACCATGTTTTTGTATCCGGTTTCTGGTTTGGTTGCAAGCAGGTCCAATCCTCTGTAATGATACGAATACCACCCTTCACGAAACGGCTGATTTTTCGGATTCAAAATCTCTCCCATCAGTGTATATTTGCTGTATGTCGTTCCGCTTCCTCTGTCCCATCCTTTTGCGTTCGATGGCGCCTGATTGCACATCGTGTACGCTTTCTGGAAATAGGGGGTTCCGCTCTGTACTTCGTACGAATCGTAATCAAAACCCATGATCAAATACATATAGAAGTCGATAAAATCGGTCAAGGCATCAAATTGTGTTTCGTTCCGGTACAGCGGTTGACCTTTTGTGTAGGTGAATTCCCATTTATCATCAAAAATTCGCACCACGGATGTATTTTTGCTCGATGGGTTTTTCCCGATAAAAATCGGTCTCTGGCTGCCGATAAAAACCTGTGCTTGGTAGAAATTGTCTTCCGATCCGCCGACAAAAAAAATGCTCATCGTGCACTTGATTTTTTCGCCGCCAATGTCGTCATTTGACCATCGTTGAGAATTAATGTAATTTTCAATATCGCGTTCAAAATTTTGTAATTGGTCTGCAGCGGATGAGATTTTCTCGAAATTGACCGCCACATCGCAGTCGATTTGTGCGAAAGAATAGGTTGTCAGTAGAATAACAAGAGCAAATAACCGTACCATAAATTGCCTTTCTAAATAGACCGAACCTTATACGAAGTATGCTCCGCAAAAAGTTATCGTGCACCCAACCTTCCGATCCGAAGGATGCATACGCAAGGTTGTACCTTTTGAATAGTCCGATTCTGAAAAATTTTCGCTACCCATGGGAAAAACCTTCGGAAGGTTTCCTACTTTTTAAGAAACCTTGTCAAGGTTTATTGATCAACAACGAAACAATGTTTAAAATTTTATGGGAACCATGCTTCGCACAAATCTAATTACATAACCTTGACAAGGTTGTGCTGATGAAGACTTTTTAAGGATCAACTAAATATCTATGCGACAATATAAACTTTTCGTGATGCTCATTCAAGCGCTGGCGTGTATTGTTTTGCCGGTTCAGGCAGGATTCGAAAGAATTCCGCAGCCTTCGTCCGTATTTGCCCGAGGATTCAGCGGCGTTTCGATGTACGATGCAGATAATCTTTGGCTGAATCCTGCTTCACAGACCGCCGTGTCTACTTTCCACTCATCGGTTTTTTATTCTCCCTCTCCATTCCAACTTCCGCAGTTGTCAAATTCCGGTCTTATTGTCGCCGCCAATTTGGATTTTGTCAATATTGGTGTCGGTCTCAACACATTTGGGTTTTCTCTTTACCGTGAAAGCGTCGGGACGATGGTGATCTCCGACTCAGTGACAAACAATCTCGTGGTTGGCGTCGGTATTAACGTCAACCACGTTTCAATCGACCGGTACGGTTCCCGAACATTCATCGGATTTGATGTTGGAATGATCGCCAACATATTTGAGAATGTGTCTGTCGGAACTGCGCTCCACAATCTTAACCGACCCGCGCTTGGTACAGGCGACGATGAAATTCCTCAGCAGATCATTGCCGGAATATCGATTCATATGTCGAATTCTGCTGTCGTGAATTTTGATCTTGTGAAAGATATTCGGTACCCGTTTTCTTATAGAGTTGGTGTACAATATGAATTGCATGAAATGGTGACAATCCGCAGTGGGATAACGGAAGAACCGTCAAGATTGTTCGGCGGTATCGGTATCGCCATCAGCATGTTTCGATTTGATTACGGTGCAGCATCACATACAGAATTGGGGTTGACCCATTCACTCGGGATAACATTCCGTCCGTGAGAACAATTGTATTTATACTCTCTCAGTGTACACTTTTCCATTTCGGATTAGCGCAAGGGGATACAACCCGCCGTGGCGGGTTCGCCGCTGACGATGTGATTGAATCGATCTTTGATAATACATCAGACGAGAATAATCTCCAGTTGCTGTTGGATGATCTCGAATACCTGCGAAATAATCCTGTTAATTTACGCACGGCAACATACAGTGATCTGATAAAACTCCCCTTTGTTTCACCACTCTTGGCGGAAAAGATATTATTGCTTCAGGATACTGTGCAGTTGGTCTCGCTTGAACAACTACGGCTCATCCCGGAAATGAGCGAACAATTGCTCCTAAAATTTTCACCTTTTGTAACGGTCAGGATGGAAGAAAGGGATGATCCCTGGCTTTCCATTTCGTCATTCGAACTGCGGACACGAGCCGAACGTCGTTTACAGATCCAGGATGGATTCCGAAGAAATAAATTCCTCGGTGACAGGAATTCGACGTACCAGCGGGTGCGCACAGGTAATAATTGGATTCAGGTCGCTGCGGTGTTCGAGAAGGATGCCGGCGAACAGTACGGGGACGGATTTGCTGCCGGATATTTTCAACTCCAAAACTACGGGATGATAAGGAAATTTGTCCTTGGGAATTATTCTCTGACTGCCGGACAAGGATTGGTTCTTGCACGGAACATCAGCACATCCAAAGGATCCAATACGATCGGACAAATACGGAAAAGAGGGGAGAATATTTCACCCAGCACGTCAACCGATGAGTTCCGGTATTTTCAGGGTGCGGCTGCAATGCTGAAAATTGAGTACGGAACGTTCATTCCTTTTTATTCACGTCGGTTCCTGCCTGCATCGGTTGATACAACTCAACAGGTCACTAGTTTTTATACCTCCGGAATATATCGGACTCCGTCGGATCTCTCCAAACGAAACAGAGTTGAAGAAATAACATACGGCGGCATCTTTTCGACTGAACTTATTCCGCATGCGAGGATCGGAGCAAGTGTTTTGAATATCGGCTATGATAAACAGTTACGAGCTTCACTGTATGATTTTGCAAACAAAAAAACGATGAACGCATACAGTGTGTTCATGGAATCCTCCGTTGAAAAAATAAATGTATTCGGTGAAGCCGCAACCAATGACGGGCAAAGCATCAGTACAGTTGCCGGAGGCGTATTCACCGTCTCCCGAGCATTAGCGGTAAGTTATCATCATCGGTTTTTCACACAAGGGTACGTCAATCCGCTTGCGCGTCCGTTTGGTGAACGAGATAATATCGGCGATGGAGAAATTGGGAATTATCTCGGCATCTCGATAGATCCGATCAAACAAATTTCATTCTCAGCGTATGTTGACCACTATGAATTGCCGTCCCAAACCGGTTTTGGTCTGATTGGAAAAGAGTATTTTGTTCAGATGGATGCGGACGTGACAAAAACATTCGACCTCGTTGCTCATATCCGGACAAAAAGAAGGTCTCAAACTGGTATCCGGTTGTCCGACGATGAACGTCAACAAGTGAATTACAGGATCGGTTA
>Ga0209516_1000137_pt1 | contig 20074 bp, 24 predicted proteins | sample Napbiome12C3dose_FD_187716 | JGI IMG/M metagenome (GOLD analysis project Ga0209516, IMG submission 187716) | Groundwater microbial communities from S. Glens Falls, New York, USA - Naphthalene biodegradation metagenome 12C3dose (SPAdes) (version 2) ... | reverse complement strand
AAACGATGATCGTGGCGGCGCCGAGTTCGGGACGTGCGGACTTGGTCAGCTCGCGACCCAGCAGCTTCGCCATGCCGAGGTCGGGACCGGCAGCGATGTTCTCGATCGTTGCGCTGCCGCCTGCGTACACGGCGGCTGCATCGAAACCCGTCGTGCGCACGGTGATGACCTTGACCGCATCGGCACTCTTCACCGTCGCCAGCGCGTTGCCGGCGTAGATGGGACGCACGAAGGTGTCCGGCGCGACGACTTCGACGATGTCGGATATCTGCGCCACGTCGAGCAGCGCCGCAACGCGCGGCAGCGTGTTCTTGCCGTGGCTGGTGGCGGGCGCGAGAATGTGGGTGTAAGCGGATGCGTTGGCGACGACGAGTGCTGCAACGTTCTCCGCCGTCTGATCGGCATAGTGCGCAGCATCGGCGACCTTGACCTTGGCGACGCCGGCGACCTGCGCAGCCGCCTGGGCGGCGGCGGCGCAATTGCTGCCGGCAACGAGGACATGGATTTCCCCGCCGATCTTGGCGGCGGCGGTAACGGCGTTGAGCGTTGCGGCCTTGAGGCTGGCGTTGTCGTGTTCGGCAATGACGAGGAGTGCCATCAGATCACCTTCGCTTCGTTCTTGAGTTTGTCTATGAGTTGCGCAACGTCGGCGACCTTGACGCCGGCCTGGCGCTTGGCCGGCTCGACCACCTTGAGCGTCGCCAGACGCGGCGCGACGTCGACGCCGAGATCGGCCGGCTTGACGTTGTCGAGCGGCTTCTTCTTCGCCTTCATGATGTTGGGCAAGGTCGCATAGCGCGGCTCGTTCAGGCGCAAATCGGTTGTGACCACCGCCGGCAAACTGAGTTCGAGGGTTTCGAGGCCGCCGTCGATCTCGCGCGTCACCGTGACTTTGCCGTCGACAATGACGACCCTGGACGCAAAGGTGGCCTGCGGCCAGCCGAGCAGCGCGGCCAGCATCTGGCCGGTCTGGTTGGCGTCGTCGTCGATGGCCTGCTTGCCGAGAATCATCAGTTGCGGCGCTTCCTTGTCGACCAGCGCGCGCAGCAACTTGGCGACGGCGAGCGGCTGCAATTCGGCATCCGTCTCGACCAGGATGGAACGGTCGGCACCGAGCGCCATCGCCGTGCGCAGGGTCTCCTGGCAGGCCGGCAGACCGCAGGAAACGGCGACCACTTCGGTGGCGATGCCGGCCTCCTTCAGCCGCACCGCCTCTTCGACGGCGATTTCGTCGAAGGGATTCATGGACATTTTGACATTGGCGAGATCGACGCCGCTGCCGTCGGACTTGACGCGCACCTTGACGTTGTAGTCGACCACGCGCTTTACCGGGACGAGGACTTTCAAGCGCAGACTCCTTATGTGGGATGAGCCGAGTGTATGCCGTTTCATCCCATACGGTATCGTATGGTTGCTGCTATACTAACCCAGTCGAACCCGCGTTTCAATACCCTACCGTATGGAACAATCTGCAAGCGCATCCCGCACCGCCCTCGACCGCGAGGCCTGGATACAAGGCGCCATCGCCGTGGTCGCCGCCGACGGCATGGACGGCCTGCGCGTCGAAGTTCTGGCGAAGAAGCTCGGCGTCACCAAGGGCAGCTTCTACTGGCACTTCAAGGATCGTCGCGACCTCGTCGACGCCGTACTGGCATCGTGGCGCGACGGCCGCATCCGCGACATCCGCAAGCAGACCGCCGCGCAACCCGGCGGAGAACTCGCCGCCCTCCAGCACACCATTGAGGTCTATTCCGCCGCGAAAAACCGCAAAGGCATCGCCATAGAAGCCGCCATCCGCATGTGGGCGCGACAGGACGGCCCCACCGCCGCCGTCGTCGAGGAAGTCGACGCCACGCGCCTGGACTGCACACGGGCGTTGTTCCTGGCGCTGGGCCTGGCTGAAACGGAAGCCAAGGCCCGTAGCGTGCTGCTCTACGCCTACGTCTTCGGCTTCTCGATGATGCAGTGCGGCCGGTTCCCGATGAACGCGGGAGAGACCAAGCGCTGGATCATGGAGCGCATCACGCAATAACGCCGGATGCGCAGACCGGGCCGCCGGAATCGCAGGCCGCCCCGAAAATACCGTAAAACGTGATTTATTTCACACGCAGATATATCCTTTGGTATAGTGGGGACTTCAATTCGTGCCAGATGCCTGTCGCGGAATAACTCGGCGGACAACCCTGAAACCATGTGGTGGATGTGCGACGTTCGATTTTGCCGGACCACGCTGCGCCTGAAACTATGGGCGAGAAGCGAGCTTGATGCTCGAGCCAAGGTCGAACGCATGTATCAGGTGGCGACCATCCAGAGTCTTACGATAGCAGGCGATACCGGTTTTCTGCCGTTCGCGGAAAAGAAACCGGCCGCTGTCGCGAATTGCGCGTCCTAGATGAGCCGCCGTAGCGGTTCCCAGCCAGTCGCGAACCCCGCCGCGCGCATCGATAGCGTACTCGGCGCCGGAACCGTCGTTACCGGCGACATCCATTTTGCCGGCGAACTGCGTATCGACGGAGAAGTCAGGGGCAGCGTCCGCAATCGCGACGGCCAGTCCGGCACGCTCGTCGTCGGTGCGGAAGGCCGCATCGATGGTGACATCGAAGTCGCCCGCCTCGTCGTCAACGGCCAGATCAGCGGACGCATCGTTGCCGATGAGCATCTGATGCTTCAGGCCAAGGCTCGCGTCTGCTGCGATGTCGAGTATGCCAGCGTCGAGATTCTGCCCGGCGCGGTCATCCACGGCCGACTGCTGCAATGCCTGCAGTCCCGGCAAGCCATGGCGATGGAGTTGGCGGTCAATACCTGACGAAGTACCGGCGGAAACCCCGGGAGCGTGTCTCATAATGTCGCTCGTGCGATTTTACGAGACAGGCTCAAAGACGATGAACCAACACGTCACCGACTACGGCAACGGCATTTTCGCCATCGACTCCGGCTTCGGCCGGCCCTTGCTGGATGCCGTGCACGTGATCGTGCATTCGGGTCGCGCCGCACTCGTAGATGCCGCAGTCAACGCCTCGGTGCCGCGCGTACTGGATGCGTTGTCCGACCTCGGCATCGCCCGCGAAGCCGTCGATTACGTCGTATTGACCCACGTCCATCTCGACCACGCCGGCGGCGCCGGGCTGTTGATGCGCGAGCTGCCCAACGCCCGTCTCACCGTGCACCCGCGCGGCGCACGGCACATCATCGACCCGGCCAGGCTCACCGCCGCCACCCATGCCGTATATGGCGAGGCCAAAGCGCACGCCATGTACGGCGACATCCTGCCGGTGGCGAGCGAGCGCGTGATCGAAACCGCAGAGGGTGCCACAGTGAGCCTCGCCGGCCGCGAGCTGCTGTTCCTCGCCACGCCGGGCCACGCCCGCCATTGCGTCTGCATCCGCGACGGGCTGACCGGGCACTTCTTTACCGGCGACACCTTCGGTTTCATCCTCCGCGAACTCGACGCCCACGGCCGCCGCCACGTCTTTCCGACCTTGACGCCGACACAGCTCGAACCCGAGGAACTGCACCGCTCCATCGACCGCATCATGTCTTACGCACCGGCAGCGGTCTACGCCACGCATTACGGCCAGGCCACCGACACGCGGCGCCTGGCCGACGACCTGCACCGGCTGATCGACGCCCAGGTAGCTGTGGCGTTGCGCGAGAAGGATGCGGGGCAGATGCGCAAACAACGCATCATGGACGGCATCGCGCGCGTCGTCGCGGAGGAGGCCAGCCATCAGGACTGGCCGCTACAAGGCCAGGCGGCGCTCGACTTCTTCGCCGCCGACATCGAACTCAACGCCCAGGGGCTGGAAGTCTGGCTGGACGGCCAATAGTCGCGTCACGCAACGTCGGCAGCGCCCCGCATACAGATCGCATTGCCGCGACGAGATGTCGCGCCGCGGCCTCCGCTAAAGTAAAATGTGCGCCGGTCGCGAGAATGCCGGCCGCGACTTCGGGCGATGCGCCCCTACCCACATCTCAGCCACCATCCCATGCAGCAGACCGAAAATCTCAATATCGAAGCCTTCGACGCCATGCCGACGCCGGAGGAAATCCACGCGCGCCTGCCGCTTTCCGAGACCGCCGCGCAATCGGTCGTCGCCGGCCGGCGCGCCCTCCAGCGCATTCTCGACCGCGAGGACAACCGCCTGTTCGTCGTCGTCGGCCCCTGCTCGATACACGACCCGGTCGCCGGTCTCGACTACGCGCGGCGCCTGAAGACGCTTGCCGACGAGGTCGCCGACACCTTGCTTCTGGTCATGCGCGTCTATTTCGAGAAGCCGCGCACGTCCACCGGCTGGAAGGGGTACATCAACGACCCGCGCATGGACGACTCCTTCCACATCGAGGAAGGCATGCAGAAGGCGCGCGAATTCCTGCTGCAAGTCAATGAACTCGGTATGCCCGCCGCCACGGAGGCGCTCGACCCGATCGCGCCGCAATACCTCGGCGACCTCATCGCCTGGACAGCCATCGGCGCGCGCACCTCGGAGTCGCAGACGCACCGCGAGATGTCCTCGGGGCTGTCGACGCCGGTCGGCTTCAAGAACGGCACCGACGGCTCGGTCGACGCCGCGATCAACGCCATCATTTCCGCCGCCAGTCCGCACAACTTCCTCGGCATCAGCATGCAGGGCCGCTCGGCCGTGGTGCGCACGCGCGGTAACCGCTACGGCCATCTGGTGCTGCGCGGCGGCGGCGACCGTCCCAATTACGACACCGTCAGCGTTGCGATGGCCGAGCAGGCTCTGGCCAAGGCCAGGCTGGCGCAAAGCATCGTTGTCGACTGCTCGCATGCCAACAGCTACAAGAAGCCGGAACTGCAACCGCTGGTGATGCAGGACTGCGTGAACCAGATCCGTCTGGGCAATCGCTCCATCGTCGGTGTGATGATCGAGAGCTTCATCGAAGCCGGCAACCAGCCGATACCCGCCGACCTGACGCAATTGAAGTACGGTCGTTCGGTCACCGACGCCTGCGTCGACTGGCCGACCACCGAGAAAATGATCCGCGACGCTCACGAAGCCCTGCGCGGCCCGCTCTCCGGCCGTGCAAGGCAGTAAGCGACACGGGACTGGAGTAGACTTTCGCCACTGACCTTTCAATCTGCCCGACATGCCTACAGTCACGCTACGCGCCCACTACGATGGAAAGCATATCCTTCTCGACGAAGGATATGATCTGCCGCTTAATGCTCCGCTCATGATTACGATACTGCCGCCGATTACCGAGGGCGATCGCGTTCAGTGGTCGACCGCCGCCGCACAAGGTTTGGCGCGAGCCTATGGCGACAACGAACCCGACTACACCAGCGCGGATATCCGTAAATGAATGAGGGCGACATCGTCCTGACGCCGCTGCCGCAAGCCGACGGCCGTATGAAGAATCGCCCGGCCATTGTGTTGCGACGTATGCCACCTTTCAACGATCTGCTCGTTTGCGGCGTCAGTTCGCAATTGCACCAGTTAGCTGCCGAACTCGACGAAATCCTATCGCCCGACGATGCCGATTATTCGTCCTCCGGACTCAAATCGGCATCACTGATCCGTCTCGGCTACCTTGCCGTTTTGCCGGCTTCTCAGTTCATCGGCACCATCGGTTCGATTTCCTCAGCGCGCCATCGCCGACTGCCCGACCGGCTTGCCATGTATATCCGTACCAACATCTGATCCTTATCCCATGCCACTGATCCAGCCCTTCCGCGGCCTGCGGCCCACCACCGGGAATGCCGCCGCCGTCGCCGCACCGCCCTACGACGTACTCTCCAGCGACGAAGCGCGCGCCGCCGCCGCCGGCAAGCCCTGGTCCTTCCTGCATATCTCCAAGCCCGAGATCGACCTGCCTGCCGATACCGACGTCTACTCGCCGGCCGTGTATGCAAAAGCCGCCGAGAATCTCGATAAGATGCTCGCCGCCGGCATCATTGCCAAGGACGACGGCGCCTGCTATTACGCCTACCGCCTGCAAATGGGCGAGCACGTGCAGACCGGTCTGGTCGCGGCCGCCTCGGTGGCTGCGTACGACGTCAACCGCATCAAGAAGCACGAGTTCACGCGACCGGACAAGGAAGACGACCGCGTGCGCCAGATCGAGGCGTTGAACGCCCAGACCGGCCCGGTGCTGCTCGCCTACCCGACCGCAGCTGCCGCCGACCGGTTGCTCGCGCAAGCCAGCGCCGGCACGCCCGACACGGATGTAACGGCGCCCGACGGCATTCGCCACACCATTTGGGCGGTGACGGATGCCGCGCAGATCGCCGCCATCACCGCCGCCTTCGACGCCATGCCGGCGCTCTACATCGCCGACGGCCACCATCGTTCCGCCGCCGCCTCACGCGTTGCCGCCGCAAGGCGCAAGCCCGACGGCGAGCAGCCCAGCGACTACTTCCTCGCCGTGATCTTTCCGCACCACGAAATGAACATCATGGACTACAACCGCGTGGTCAAGGATCTCAACGGCCTCTCCGCAGACGAATTCCTTGCCCGACTCGGCGTCTGCTTTCTGGTCTCGCCCGCCTGCGGCGCGGTAAAGCCGTCGTGTCCCGGCGAGATCGGCCTCTACCTGCCCGGCCGCTGGTATCGCCTCAACATCGACCCGAAGCTGTTCTCGAACGACCCGGTGGCGAACCTCGACGTCTCGCTGCTGGCGGCGCATGTGCTGGGGCCGATGCTCGGCATCGTCGACCTGCGCCGCGACAAGCGCATCGATTTCGTCGGCGGCATGCGCGGCCTGGGCGAACTGGAAAAGCGCGTCGATAGCGGCGAAATGGCCGCGGCCTTCGCCATGCACGCCACGCAAATGAGCGACCTGATGGCGGTAGCCGACAGCAATCAGGTGATGCCGCCGAAGTCCACCTGGTTCGAGCCCAAGCTCGCCGACGGTCTGGTGTCGCACATCCTCGATTAGTCGCCAGTCAGCGCCGGCAACACTGCGCGCGCATTGGCCGTAGTGGCCGCGATCACCCCGTCAAGGGACATGCCGCGCAACTCCGCCAGCACGGCGGCAATACGCGGCAGTTCGGCCGGCTCGTTGCGCGGCCGGTTCTTCCCCAGCCAGGCCGGCGCAATGTCCGGCGCATCGGTTTCCAGCACGATGGCGGACGGCGGCAATGTCGCCGCCAGTTCGCGCAGATGCGTGGCGCGCGCATGCGTCATCGCGCCGCCGAAACCCAGCTTGAAGCCGAGTTTGACGAACTCGTCGGCCTGCTGGCGGCTGCCGTTGAAAGCATGGGCAATGCCGCCGGCCACCGGAATGCGGCGCAGGTGCTTAAGCACGGCATCGACCGCCTTTCTGACATGCAGCAGCACCGGCACGCCCAGCTCACGGGCGAGCTTCAGCTGTTCGACGAAATAGAATTCCTGGCGTGCGACATCGGGACCGGGCACGAAGTAATCGAGGCCGATTTCGCCCAACGCCACGGGCCGTTCGCGCAGCAGCGTGGTGCGCAGGGCGTCGAGGTCGTCATCCCGCGCCCGCGCGACAAACATCGGGTGTATGCCGTAGGCCGGCCGGCAGCCCGCAAACTCGCGGCAAACGCTGGCGACGGCGCCGAAGTTGGCGCGCTCGACGGCCGGAACGACCATGAGGTGCACACCCGCCGCCTCAGCCCGCGCCACCACCGCAACGCGGTCGGCGTCGAATTCGGCCGCGTCGAGATGGCAGTGGGTGTCTATCACTGCGTGTGCGGCGCCGTCGTCAGCCCCAGGCTTTTCCAGGACTGCATGCCGCCGCGGTACCACTTGAGCTTGTGGGCCGGATAGCCGAGCAGAAGCAGATGCTTGATGTTGGTCGGCGACTGCCCGCACCAGGGGCCGTTGCAGTAGAGCAGCAGGGTCTTGGCATTCTCGAAATTCCAGAGCGACCCATATCTGGCTACGCCGAAAACAAGTTGCAGCATATCGCCGATGGCGCGGGGATCACTGTGCGCCGGATGCAGGCGCGTCCAGGGAATATGAGTGGCGCCAGGAATAATGCCCGAGCGGTGCAGCCATTCCTCATCGCGCGAGTCGATCAGCAACACGCTGTCGTCGCGCCGCGAGATGCGCTTCAGCGCATCGAGCACTTCGAGTTCGCCGACGGTTTCGACGCCGGGGGCGATCTGCATCGGCTGGATGCAGTAGGGCGGACACGGCCGCGAAGTCAGCGCGTAGTCGGGATCGATCTGATTGAAGTTGTCCGGGTTGCGCTCGATGCGAACGATTTTGCCCTCATGGACGACGTCGAGCCAGGGCTGATCGGCCGTGATGCCGACGGCCTTATCCCTTGCCGCCGCCGCGCCCGCAAGCGCCAGCAGGCCGATCAGCAGCAGGCCGGCACGGAACCGCATTTCAGTCGGCCTCGTCTATCCAGGCCTGCTGGATGGCTTCGAGCAGCTTTTCGCCGCAGTGCCTGGGATCGTCGTCGAAACCCGGCAGCGCCACGACCCAGTTCATGAGGTCGACAAAGTTGATGCGCACCGGGTCGACGTCGGGATGCGCGTCGGCCAACTCAATGACTATGTCGTTGATGTCGGTCCACTTCATTTGCGGTGCCCTCCACCTTCCTTCGCCATGTTGATCGTATATTTCGGAATCTCGATCACCAGCGGCACCTCGCCTATCGTCGCCTGACAGGAAAGCCGCGAGGTGGGTTCGAGTCCCCAGGCCTTGTCGAGCAAATCCTCCTCTACCTCGTCGGCCGGGTCAAGCGCCGCATAGCCTTCGCGTATGACGACATGGCAGGTGGTGCAGGCGCAGGACTTCTCGCAGGCGTGCTCGATCTCGATGCCGTTCTCCAGCAGCGCATCGCACAGGGTCTGGCCCGCGGGAGCATCGATTACCGCGCCTTCGGGGCACAGCTCGGCATGGGGCAGGACTATGATTTGTGTCATGAAAACCTCTTCACCACAGCGTGCACGGCGACACGGCGAAAAAACGACGTCTTCATGAATCCCGCCGTGCCGCCGTGTTCGCCGTGGTTAGATCGTCGATCTTCTTCCCCGACAGCGCCTTCTGCACGCTGTTGTTCATGCGCCGCGCGGCGAACTCGGCCGTACCCTTGCCGAGTGCATCCATGGCGCCATCAATGGCGCGGCGGTCGTCGCCTATCATCACCGCCTGGAGCCGCGCCAGCAGCGTCTCGATATGGGCGCGTTCGAGCTGCGACAGCAACTGCGCGTCCTCACGCAACGCCGACTGCACCGCCTCGATCAGCCGCTGCGCCTCGACCTGCGCCTCGCGCAGGGCGCGGCGGAAGGCGTCTTCCGAGGCGTGGTTGAAACTGTCCTTGAGCATCGCCGCGATCTCGTCGTCGGAAAGGCCGTAGGACGGCTTGACCTCTATCTTCGCCTCGTGGCCGGTGGTCTGCTCACGGGCGGTGACCGAAAGCAGGCCGTCGGCGTCGACCTGAAAGGTAACGCGGATGCGCGCGGCGCCGGCCACCATGGGCGGTATGCCGCGCAGCTCGAAGCGCGCCAGGCTGCGGCAGTCCGACACCAGCTCGCGTTCGCCCTGCACCACTTGCAGCGCCATCGCCGTCTGGCCGTCCTTGAAGGTAGTGAACTCCTGGGCACGCGCAACCGGGATGGTCGAGTTGCGCGGGATGACTTTCTCGACCAGACCGCCCATGGTCTCCATGCCGAGCGAAAGCGGAATCACGTCGAGCAGCAGCCAGTCGTCGCCGGCGGCGCGGTTGCCGGCCAGGAGGTTGGCCTGCGTCGCGGCACCCAAGGCCACGACCTTGTCCGGATCGAGATTATTCAAGGGCTCATGGCCGAAGAATCCGGCCACTGCATGCTGGATCTGCGGCATGCGCGTCGCGCCGCCGACCATGACCACGCCCTTCACTTCCGCCGGCAGAAGCCCGGCGTCGCGCAGAGCCTTGCGCGTGGGCGCGAGAGTCTTCTGCACCAGGGTGCGGGTGATGTCGTTGAAGACCTCGGTCGTGAGCGAGACATCGACATACTCGCCGCTGCCGAGCCTGACGGTGATCGGCGCCGCGGCATGATAGGTCAGGGATTCCTTGGCTTCGCGGGCGCGGGTCAGCAGCAGACGCCCGTCCTGCGGCGAGACGGGCTTGAGCTTGGCCTGTTCGATGATCCAGCAAAAGATGCGATGATCGAAATCGTCGCCGCCGAGCGCCGAATCGCCGCCGGTGGACAACACCTGGAACACGCCCTTGGACAGCCGCAGGATGGAGATGTCGAAGGTGCCGCCGCCGAGATCGTACACCGCGTAAATGCCTTCGGCCGCGTTGTCCAGTCCGTAGGCAATGGCCGCGGCGGTGGGTTCGTTGAGCAGGCGCAGCACGTTCAAGCCCGACAATCGCGCCGCATCCTTGGTGGCCTGGCGCTGGGCGTCGTCGAAGTAGGCCGGCACGGTGATGACGGCGCCGGTGATCTGGCCGCCCAGCGCGGCTTCAGCGCGCAGGCGTAAGGCCTTGAGAATGTCGGCCGACACTTCCACCGGCGACTTCACGCCCTGGCCGGTGCGCAGCCGCACCATGCCGGCGCCTTCCGCGCCCTGCACAAAATCGTAGGGCAGGGAGTCGATATGGGCGATGTCGTTAAGCCCGCGTCCCATGAAACGCTTGACCGAGACAATGGTGTTCTTCGGGTCGACGGCCTGGTCGGCCTGAGCGTCGAAACCCACCTCGACATGACCGTCTGCGCCGTAATGCACGACCGAGGGCAGCAGCGGCCGTCCCAACTCGTCGCTGAGCACGACGGCCATGCCGCTGCGCACGGTGGCGACGAGCGAGTTGGTGGTGCCCAGATCGATGCCGACAGCAAGGCGGTGTTCGTGCGGCGCGGTCGATTCGCCGGGTTCTGCGATTTGTAAGAGTGCCATCGTTGTTGTTGTCGTTCTCTCCCTTGCGGGAGGGGTTAAGCGTCTACCGCTGCCAGGGCGTCATCAATCTCGCTCGCCAGTTTTTCCTGGAACATGAGCTGACGCACGATCTCGCCGGCGCGGGCAAAGTCGTGCGCCGCGTCGATGGCCAGGCGCAGGGCCTCGTGCTGGCCGGCCATCATCTTGCGGATGTCGCGGTGCAGTTCGTCGAGACGGGCGCCGTCGCCGGCCTCGCGCGCTTCGGCCACCGTCTCGCGCAATTCCATCTGCTGCATCAGGAACTCGGCCGGCATTGCCGTATTGGTTTCGATCTGCGCATCGTGACCGGCCAGTTGCAGCAGGTAGCGCGCACGCAGCAATGGGTCCGTCAATGTCTGGTAAGCCTCGTTGACCTGCGTCGCCCACTGCATCGCCACGCGCCGCTCGGCATCGCCCTGATGGGCGTGCTTGTCCGGATGCACGCGCGCCTGCACCTCGCGATAGAGGCGGTCCAGTTCGGCGCGATCAAGGGCATAGCCTTGCGGCAGACCGAACAGCGTAAAGTGATCCTGCCGCGCGAAGCTGAGGTCGTAGCTGGTCATCTGAACAGAATCAAACGGTAAAACTCTCGCCGCAGCCGCACTGATCTTTGATGTTCGGGTTGTTGAACTTGAAGCCCTCGTTCAGGCCCTCGCGTGCATAGTCGAGTTCGGTGCCGTCTATGTAGGGCAGGCTTTTGGGGTCGACGAGTACCTTGAGGCCATGGCTCTCGAAAACGACGTCTTCGGGCTCGGTCGCGTCGGCGAACTCGAGCTTGTAGGCCATGCCCGAGCAGCCCGAGGTCTTGACGCCGAGACGTATGCCGATGCCCTTGCCGCGCTTGGCGATATAGCTGGAGACATGCTTGGCGGCGCGTTCGGAAAGTGTCACAGTCATGATCGTCCCTTAGTTTCCGTGTTTCTTCTTGTAATCGGCCACAGCCGCCTTGATGGCGTCCTCGGCCAGGATGGAGCAGTGTATCTTCACCGGCGGCAGCGCCAGTTCCTCGGCGATCTGCGTGTTCTTGATGTCGAGCGCCTGGTCGACGGTCTTGCCCTTCACCCACTCGGTGACCAGCGAACTCGACGCGATGGCGGAACCGCAACCGTAGGTCTTGAACTTGGCATCCTCGATAACGCCATCCTTGTTGACCCTGATTTGCAGTTTCATGACGTCGCCGCAGGCCGGCGCACCGACCATGCCGGTGCCGACGCCCTCGTCTTCCTTGGCAAACGATCCGACGTTGCGGGGGTTCTCGTAGTGTTCGATGACTTTCGTGCTGTATGACATGTTGCGACTCCTTCGTTCAGTGGGCGGCCCACTGGACCGTACTCAGGTCGATGCCGTCCTTGTACATCTCCCACAACGGTGAGAGTTCACGCAGTTTGGCAATTTTTCCGTGCAATAGTTTAACCGTGAAGTCGATCTCCTCCTCGGTGGTGAAGCGGCCGAGGGTGAAGCGGATCGAACTGTGGGCGAGTTCGTCGGAGCGGCCCAGCGCGCGCAGCACGTAAGAAGGCTCCAGGCTCGCCGAGGTGCAGGCTGAGCCCGAAGAGACGGCGATATCCTTGATCGCCATCATCAGCGACTCGCCCTCGACGTAAGCGAAGCTGATGTTGAGGTTGTGCGGCACGCGTTGTTCGATGTCGCCGTTGACGAAGGTTTCCTCGATGTCCTGCAGGCCCTTCATCAGCCTGTCGCGCAGCATGCGGATGCGCTCGTTTTCAAAAGCCATTTCCTCGCGCGCGAGGCGAAAGGCCTCGCCCATGCCGACGATCTGGTGCGTCGCCAGCGTGCCCGAGCGCATGCCGCGCTCGTGGCCGCCGCCGTGCATCTGCGCCTCCAGGCGAATGCGCGGTTTGCGGCGCACATAGAGGGCGCCTATGCCCTTGGGGCCGTAGGTCTTGTGCGCCGAGAAAGACATCAGGTCGACCTTCAGTTGCGCCAGATCGATGGGCATCTTGCCCGTGGCCTGGGCGGCATCGACGTGGAAGATGGTGCCGTTGGCGCGGCAGATTTCGCCGAACTCGGCGAGGGGCTGGATGACGCCGATCTCGTTGTTCACCGCCATCACCGAGGCGACGACCGTGTCCTTGCGCAGCGCCGCCCTGAACTGCGCGGGCGTGACGAGACCGTTCTCCTGCGGCACGAGGTAGGTGGCCTCGAAACCCTGGCGTTCGAGTTCCTTGACCGTGTCGAGCACGGCCTTGTGCTCGGTGGCCACGGTGACGATGTGCTTGCCTTTGGTGGCGCCGTAGAAGTGCGCCGCGCCCTTGATGGCGAGGTTGTTCGACTCGGTGGCGCCCGAGGTCCAGATGATCTCCTTCGGGTCGGCATTCACCAGCGCCGCCACCTGTCCGCGCGCCTCCTCGACGGCCTGTTCGGCCTCCCAGCCGAAGGGGTGAGAACGCGAGGCCGGATTGCCGAATTTCTCGACAAGATAGGGAATCATTTTTTCCGCCACGCGCGGATCGACCGGCGTCGTTGCCGAGTAGTCGAGGTAGATCGGGAATTTCAGCATCGAGTCACTCCAGAAAATTCATTATTCGGTTAAGCGCTACACACGTTTCGTTGCGCTGCCAACGCCGTGAGTCCGCGCAACTGACGCACCGTTTCGGCAAGGGCGGCCAGGAAACCCTCCACCATCCCGGCCGTGCTCTCCGGGCCGAGGCTCACGCGCACCGCGCCGCGCGCCAGTTCCGGTGCCACACCCATCGCCAGCAGCACATGCGAAGGCTCGGGGTTGGCGCTGGAACAGGCCGCGCCGCTGGCCACGGCATAGCCCGCGCGGTCGAGCTTGCCGACCAGGGTTTCGCCATCCAGGCCCGGCAGGCTGAAATATACGGTGTTGGGCAGGCGCGGGACGGCCTGGCCGAAGATGGTCGCCCCCTGTCCGGCAAGACCGCGCTCCAGCTCGTCGCGCAAAGTGCGCAAGCGCAGTGCAATTTCTTCCTGGCAGTACGCTGCAAGCTCGCAAGCTGCGCCGAAACCAACGATGGCCGGCACGTTTTCGGTGCCGGAGCGCAGGCCGCGCTCGTGGCCGCCGCCGGAAATCAGCGGCTTCAGTTCGACGCGTTTGTCGAGCACCAGCGCGGCGGCGCCTTTGGGACCGCCGATCTTGTGCGAAGACACCGTCAAGGCGTGCACGCCGGCGGCGTTAAGGCGGCGAAAATCGATAGGCAACTTGCCGAACGCCTGCACTGCGTCGCTGTGAAACCAGCCGCGAGTCGGCTTGGCAAGCGTCGCAAGGGTTTCGAGGTCCTGCAAGACGCCGGTCTCGTTATTGGCCAGCATCACCGAAAACAACTGCGGCTTCTTGTCCATGGCCGCCGCAAAATCGACGCTATCGACGCGGCCGGCGCTATCCACCGCAATCTCATGCAGCGACCAGCCGCGCTGCGCCAATTCATGCGCCGGTTCACGCACACAGGGATGCTCGACGGCGGAGAAGGCCAGGGTGCCCGGCTTCATGCAGTCTGCCGCGCCCTTGATGAACAGATTGTTGGCTTCCGATCCGCCGCCGGTGAAAACGATTTCGGTGGGATGCGCGCCCAGCGCGGCAGCCACTTGCTGACGTGCCGTATCGATCGCGCGCCGCGCCGTCCGTCCGAACTCGTGACGGCTGGAAGCATTGCCGAACTGCTGCGAGAAATACGGCAGCATCGCCTCCCGCACGCGCTCAGCGACGGGCGTAGTGGCGTTGTGATCGAGGTAGATCGGCGCGAACATCGTCTTACATCGTCTTAACGTGAAACAACAGGATTGGCGGCTGGTGATATCGAGCGCAGCGAGCCAGACAATAGCCTCCCCGTGAGGGGAGGATGGGAGGGGCGGGCCCATTTGCCCGCTTGAGGCGCTGCGAAGGTAGTGTGTTTCATGATGCGGGGTGGTCCATCGGAGCCATGAGCGTTAGCCAGGTACTCAGGCAGCTACCGCAACAGGAATATTGCGCCGCAAGCGCCGCGCCGGACGGGCTTCGGCAGCCAGTTCGGGCGCATCGGCCGGCCGTTGCTGCCGTACCAGATCGCCAAGATTCACCGAGCTCAGGTAGTCGAACATGCGCGAGTTAAGGTTGGTCCACAGCACATGCGTCATGCAGGTATGTTCGTCATGGCAATTGCGCTTGCCGCCGCAACTGGTGGCATCGAGCGGCTCATCGACGGCACGGATGATGTCGGCCACCGACACCTCGTTCAAGGCCCGCGCCAGGCAATAGCCACCGCCGGGGCCGCGCACGCTGGCCACCAGATCGTTGCGCCGCAACTTGCCGAACAATTGTTCGAGATAAGACAGGGAAATGTTCTGGCGCTCGGCAATACCCGCAAGCGTCACGGGGCCATCGTGCTGGCGCAGGGCCAGATCGACCATTGCCGTCACGGCAAAACGTCCTTTGGTTGTCAGTCTCATGATTTGCCCCTTCGAAGTTGAACGGCCAACAGAAGAATAATACTCGACCGTTTTGATCGACTATATAGTCCCCTTGCCGCTCAGTCAACTATTTTTGAGAGATATTTCGGATCGAATTTGTCGGCCGTGGCGATGTCGTCGTCGAGCGACACGCCGGTACGCTCGATGGTCTTGAGCAGCAGTTCGATACGGCGATCGGTATCCACCGCGTGGTCGAGCAGACCGTGAATGGCACGTGAAAGCGGGTCGTCCTCCTTGCCGGTCACCGCGTAGGCGGAGAAACCCAGCTTCTCGGCCTTGGCCTCGCGCAACTCGTCGCGACCGGCCTCGACGATGCGCGCCGGTATGCCCACCGCCGTTGCGCCCGGCGGCACATCGCGCACGACCACGGCGTTGGAACCGACCTTGGCGCCCTCGCCCACCGTCAGCGGCCCCAGCACCTTGGCCCCGGCGCCGATCACGACGCCGCGTTCCAGCGTCGGGTGGCGCTTGCCCTTGTTCCACGACGTACCGCCCAGCGTAACCCCGTGGTAGAGCGTGCAATCGTCGCAAATCACGGCTGTCTCGCCTATCACCACACCCATGCCATGATCGATGAAGACGCGGCGGCCGATGGTTGCGCCGGGATGTATCTCTATGCCCGTCAACCAGCGGGTGAAATGCGAACTGAAGCGCGCCAGGAAGCGCAGACGATGCCCCCACAGCCAATGCGAAAACCGGTGCAAGGTCAGCGCATGAAAGCCCGGATAGCAGACCAGCACCTCAAGCACCGAACGGGCCGCCGGGTCGCGCTCGAATACGCAGGCGATGTCTTCTCTTAACCGGGCAACCATGAGGGGAAATCCATTAGGGAAAGGTGAAATATTAGAAAACCCGAGGGTTTCGGTCAATCTTTTTTGCGGTAGGGCCCGGTCTCGAATGATGACAGCATGCCGCGCAGAATATTGACCTCCTCCTTCTCCAGCCCGGCACGGACGAACAGGCGGCGCATGCGCGGCATCAAACGCTTGGGTTGCGCCGGGTCGAGAAAACCGGAATTCACGGCGGCGCGTTCGAGGTGCAACATCATGCCTTCGATCTCGTCAAAGCTCGCCGGCAGCCCGGCATCGTTGATCGCGGGGGGCGTTCCCGCTTCAACCGCCGCCATGCGCAACTCGTAGCACAAGACCTGCACGGCCTGCGCCAGGTTCAGCGACGACCATTCCGGATCGGTGGGTATCTTGGCCCAGCGCGAGCAGAGCGACACTTCCTCGTTGGACAGCCCGGCCGTCTCGTTGCCGAAAACCAGCGCCACTTCGCGCCGCGTCGCCAGTTCGGCCAGTTCGGCAGCGGCCTCGCGCGCCCACAGCGGCTCGACGGCCAGACCGCGACGCCGCGCCGTCATCGCCGTGGCGAAGGTCGTGCCGGCCAGCGCCTCTTCCAGCGAGGCGCAGACCCGAACGTTTTCCAGTACATCGGTAGCGCCGGCCGCCATCGCATCGGCCTGGGGATCGGGGAAATGCCGGGGATTCACCAGCACCAGTTGCGAAAAGCCCATGGTTTTCATGGCGCGCGCCGCCGCGCCGATATTGCCGGGATGACTGGTATGCGACAGCACGATCCTGACCCTGGACAGCGCCGAGGGCACGGGGGCGAGCGGGGAGATGTCGTTCATATTAGAATCCAGGCCTTCGCGCCAAGCGCCATTTCGCCGTCCCGCCTCTCCATGCATCCCATGCTCAACATCGCCGTCAAGGCAGCCCGCCGCGCCGGCCAGATCATCAACCGCGCCAGCCTTGACCTCGGCCACATCAAAGTCAGCGTCAAGCAGCAGAGCGACTTCGTCACGGAAGTGGACCGCGCCGCCGAGGCTTCGATCATCGAAACGCTGCAAGAAGCCTACCCGCTGCACTCGATTTTAGCAGAGGAGTCGGGCGCAATCGCCGGGAGCAAGGGCGATTCTGAGTACCAGTGGATCATCGATCCGCTCGACGGCACCACCAATTTCATTCACGGCTTTCCGCAATACGCGGTATCCATCGCCCTCGTCCACAAGGGCGTTCTCAGCCATGCCGTGGTATACGACCCGACGGCCAACGAACTGTTCACCGCCAGCAAGGGCGCCGGCGCCTTCCTCAACGACAAGCGCCTGCGCGTCAGCCAGCGCGCCAAGCTCGCCGAATCGCTGATCGGCACCGGTTTTCCCTACCGCATGTTCGACCATGTCGACAGCTATCTCGCCATCTTCAGGGAACTGATCCAGAAGACCGCCGGCCTGCGCCGCCCCGGCGCCGCATCGCTCGACCTCGCCTACGTCGCAGCCGGCCGCCTCGACGGCTTCTGGGAGTTCGGTCTCTCGCCCTGGGACATGGCGGCCGGCGCCCTGCTCATCACCGAAGCCGGCGGCCTCGTCGGCGACCTCAGCGGCGAACAGGATTACCTCACCACCGGCAACGTCATCGCCGGCAACCCAAAAATCTTCTCGCAGTTGTTGCAACTGATAGCGCAGCACAAGACCGCCAGTCTGGCGGCGTGACGGGACAGGGCATATCGCCCCGATCAGTGCCGCATCCCTGCCGCCAACTCAATCATGCTGATTAACTGCGCCGCCTACGAAGACGGCATCAAGCTCGCCGACATTCCGACGGCGGACATCAGCGATTACATCGCGCGACCGCAGGGCTTCGTCTGGGTGGCCCTGCGCGACGCCACCGATACCGAACTACGGGAAATGCAGGAGGAGTTCGGACTGCACGAACTGGCGGTCGAGGATGCCCATCATGGCCACCAGCGGCCCAAGATCGACGAGTACGGCGATTCGCTGTTCGCCGTCATGCATCTGGTGGAAATGGAAAATTCGGAACTGCGTACCGGCGAGGTCGCCATCTTCGTCGGACGCAATTACATCCTGTCGGTGCGCAATCGCAGCACCCAGACTTTCCTCGGCGTGCGCGAGCGCTGCGAGCGCGAGCCGGCGTTGTTGCGCCAGGGCGCCGGCTTCGTTTTCTACGCCCTGATGGACGCGGTGGTGGATCGCTACTTTCCGGTCATCGACGCCCTCGAAACCGAACTGGAAACCATCGAGGACCATATTTTCGACAAGGACGCCGCCCGCAGCAACATCGAGCGCATGTACCAGCTCAAGCGCAAGGTGATGCTCGTCAAGCACGCCGTGGCGCCGCTCATGGAAGCCGTCGGCAGACTCTACGGCGGACGCGTGCCGCCGGTATGCGCCCAAAGCCAGGACTATTTCCGCGATGTGCACGACCACCTGGCGCGCATCAACGCCTCCCTCGAAAGTGTCCGCGAAACCGTGGGCACCGCCATTCAGGTAAGCCTGTCTACGGTTGCCATCGAGCAGAACGACATCAACAAGCGCCTGGCGGCCTGGGCCGGGATCTTCGCCGTCGTCACCGCCTTCGCCGGCATCTGGGGCATGAACTTCAAGGCCATGCCCGAACTGGAATGGGAGTACGGCTACCCGGTCGCCATCGCCGTCATGCTCGCCGTCAGCGGCCTGCTGCTGTTCCGCTTCAAGCGCTCGGGATGGATATAGGCCGCCCCGCTGCGGCAAGCCGAAGTTTTCACCGCCGGGACGGAATAAAATCCGGCTGCTTCCCGAACCGGCCGAATCAGTGAAAAACGACACCTCGCAGCACACTCCCATGATGCAGCAATACCTGCGCCTCAAAGCGGCGCATGCGGACATGCTGCTGTTCTACCGCATGGGCGACTTCTACGAGCTGTTCTTCGACGATGCCGAGAAGGCGGCGCGGCTGCTCGACATCACGCTCACCGCCCGCGGCCAGTCGGCCGGCAAACCGATTCCCATGGCCGGCGTGCCTTACCACGCGGTCGAGCAATATCTCGCCAAGCTGGTAAAGCTCGGCGAGTCGGTGGCGATCTGCGAGCAGATCGGCGATCCCGCCACCTCGAAAGGCCCGGTGGAGCGTGCCATCGCGCGCATCGTGACGCCGGGGACGCTGACCGATGCCAATCTGCTCGACGAAAAATCCGACAGCCTGCTCGCCGCGCTCTTTGTCGAACGCGAACGCATGGGACTGGCCTGGCTCAATCTCGCCAGCGGCGACTTCCGCCTGTGCGAAGCGCCGCTGGCCGCCCTGCCGGCGCAGCTTGAGCGCCTGCGTCCGGCGGAACTGCTGCTGCCGGACGGACTGCGCCGCGACCTGCCCGCGGCCGGGATTTCCAAGCGCCTGCCCGATTGGCACTTCGATGCCGCCGCGGCGCAGCGCGACCTTTGCGCCCATTTCGGCACGCGCGACCTCGCCGGCTTTGGCGTTGACACCGTGCCGCTCGGACTGGCCGCGGCCGGCGCGCTGTTCGGCTATGCGCGGGCGACGCAGATGCAGGCGCTCGCCCACGTCACCGCCATCGTCGCCGAGGATGAAGGCGCGTGGCTGCGCCTGGACGCCGCCACGCGCCGCAATCTCGAAATCACCGAAACCCTGCGCGGCCAGCCGGCGCCGACGCTGCTCTCCCTGCTCGACACCTGCATGACCGGCATGGGCTCGCGCTGGCTGCGCCACTGCCTGCATCACCCGCTGGCGGATCGCGCGCAAGCGGCGGCACGCCACGAAGCGGTGGCCGAACTGCTCGGAGAGCGCGGCGACGGCCCCTTGCCGCATGTGCGCCAGGCACTGAAGTCCGTCGCCGACGTCGAGCGCATCACCGCACGCATCGCGCTCAGGAATGCCCGGCCGCGCGACCTTTCCTCGCTGCGCGATACCCTGGCCGGCCTGCCGCAGATCGTCGCCACGCTGGGCCCGGCGCAGGCGCAACTGCTGGCGCAGGTGGCCGCCGATCTGGCGGCGCCGCCCGGCTGCCACACC
>Ga0209516_1000136_pt1 | contig 20228 bp, 10 predicted proteins | sample Napbiome12C3dose_FD_187716 | JGI IMG/M metagenome (GOLD analysis project Ga0209516, IMG submission 187716) | Groundwater microbial communities from S. Glens Falls, New York, USA - Naphthalene biodegradation metagenome 12C3dose (SPAdes) (version 2) ... | reverse complement strand
GCTCAGCGTAAAAATATTGAAACTAACTCCGCCATTTATGGCGGAGTGTGAGTCAATACAGAAGCTACTGGCTTTAGCCATGATATTTTTTCAGGGCTAAAGCCCATGAATTTTGGTGGTTTCCAATATCTCCGCCATAAATGGCGGAGTTATGCGGAGCATCCTTCGGACAAAGTGTGATAAACTACACTATGTAGTTACGATTACTTGATAATTCCGAGGCGACCGATCTTCTCTCCGCCTTGTGGTGTTGTAACGTGATAGATATACACACCGTACCCGATACGGGCACTCTCATATGACAGGATATCCCAGTTAAGATAACTGGTATTATCATTCTTCCGAAGCGTCTGAACAAGTTCACCGGTCAATGTATAGATCCTTATCGTACATTCGCGGGGAAGATTTCTGAATTGAATGACCCTGTCTCCCCGCAGATCGGGACGGTTCGACGGTTGTTCAAACTGACTGGTCACAACATACGGATTGGGAACTACGATGACTTTATTAAGCTCAACGGCAGCTTTCTGCGCATCGTAAGAAAGCGGCTTCGTTGAGAATGAAAACGCATCTCTCTGATCAAACGGTTTCTTCATCCTGCCGGTGAATTTTGTTCCTGGATCAATCTTAGGAGTTGCCGATATATTTGATTTTTTGAGTGTAATGCCCATCATGGTATTATTCGCGAGCGTACGATACGGAGGAGGCGTTAAAATGATAATCTCTTCTCCAACATCCCACCGGCCTAATTTTCCGGGATTTCCTGCATCTTTAATCAGAGCCTGTAACGGAATTGTATCGGTCGCATTGACAATCCGGAATGGTGTCCGGACAGTTTTTACTGCAGGATTCGTTGTGCCAAAACTGTCAACAGGAGCATTGTAATTCCCTTGTCCATTTGTATCGGCGGTAGAAATACGAAATTCAATTCGAATATCAAGTGGTGCATATTTCACGGAACCGACGGTCGGATTAGCAACAATCGCTGTCAGTCCCGAAGGTATTGACGGTAAAAAGTAACTGCCTATAGGGTCAAGTACGAGAGGATCATCCGCTGCAAACACACGTATGCCGTCGAACACCGGATTGGCATCCTGGTTTTTTGTGTAAGGACTGTCGAACACCGGATAATACAAATACGATACGGTATACACTTGATTTTTTTTCATCAAACCAACCGCTGTTGCCCTGATTTGTCCCGCCGCTGAATCGACAACAATTTGAGCTGGATTGATCTGCGAACCGAGAGTATCGGTACCGGCATATACTTTTACGCTCGATTTGATGATCGTAACATTCTGCAAACTGACAAACAATGTTTCGTTACCGAGAATCTGCTCTACAACAGGTGTCAATCGCAAAACAGTATAGGTAAACAGACTGTCGTTACCGATTTTGGTTTTTCTGAAACTTATGCGGTACGAATTTTTACCAAGCTTTTCCGGATCCAATACTTTCAATTGAATTTTTCCGGTGCCGACTCCGGCAACATGTGCTATGTTGTTGGGCGAAATGATGTCGTTTGTCGGATTAATAATTCCTGTTGCGAACGCATTTGGCGTAGCGGCAACGGTGTTCACATCGAATCGAAATTCCTGCGTTACAGCATCGCGTTGAATGATCGCCTGCGTTTCGGTTGGGGGTAATTGTAGACTGTCATTATATACGCCATGATCAAATGCAACGACAGCATAATAATAGGTAATACCGTTTGTCACCGTGGAATCAACATATTGATGGACAAGTCCACTTTGATCCTGCGGTTCTCCCATATAATACTTAACTGAACGACCTTGATATTCTGCCGGATGGAAACCTCCCTGATAGAGCTCCTGTTGTGCAGCAGTCCACGGTTTATGCCATTGAGCACGCTTCTGCGCTTTATCGTCATACAATGCCTGACCAATGAAAGGGATGCCATTTCCATCAGTAATCGTAAAAACATCCTTAAACGTGTAATCCTGACTGCGATAGATCTTGTACCCTTCAAAATCATTTACATTCGTCAATGGATCGATCCCTTCTTCCGACGCAGTATCCCAATAGAGTGTAACGCGGCCGTTGCCAGGCACTGCTGCCACACGCGGTTTGGGAGGAGGCTGAGCAAAGCGATAATTTGCTTCGAGCACACGTTGTGCAATTTCGGAATTTAAAAGAAGGTCCGGGAGATTTTTTCCCATCAATAACGAAATAGAAAACCGCTGACGATCTCCTTGGCGAAGCTTGAAAGGACCTGATCCATACAAAAAGATATTATCGCCCACGGTTGGAGGATACAAAAGGGCGATTCCAGCCGTATCGAGATCGGATGTAATTTTATCATACATCAGAATATCGTTCTTCGGTCGATTTGCACCACCGAATGGAAGCGCCCAGAAACTCTTCAGACCGATCTGATCCGATTCGTTCACATCCCGGAATCCGAAGTTCGGTTCCGAACCAAGCCACATACCATCCGCACCAATAAGTTGATCCGGTACTCCGTTACCTTCACCAAAATCATTTGTTCCTTTAATTCCATCCACACCCACATCATCCCTTGTCGGATCCCAATTACCGTTTTCATCTCCCGACCAGCGCGGACGAGGATTTCCATAGATTGATCTATATTTATTCGTATCGGTTATTCCCGTATAAACGGAAATATTGATCCCATCAATAGGAAATCCTTTGTCATTAAATGGATTTTCATCAATAATTCCGTCGTCATCATTGTCAATGCCATCTGTACTATTGTTGGGACTTTCCAAGAATTTGTATCCAAAATATCCCGGCGGTTTATTCGGGATATCACTCTTATTGTCCGGATCCCATGCGTACACCATGTTCCGTGAACGTTGCGAAGACAGCACACCATTAACATACGTCAGATCAATACCGTCCTTAAATATCGTTCCTTCTCGTGCCGGGATAAAAGAAGCGGCATCGTCGCCAAAATTGTTATATCCTCCGACGTGAGGATCGCCGAACATTCCAAAGTATACAGAAGGAAGTGTCTTGGGGCTTGAATTTTCGGCGGTATACACAAGAAAAATAATATCCTCAGCCAGCGGATTGGAATATTGGAATGTCCTTACCTCAAGATTAATTCCCAATCCACGCTTCGACGAATCACCGGGGAAAGGATAATATGCAAACTCTTTTTTTGTATAATCATCTACCACATAATACACTTCTTCGTCCGGTACAGTAGAGTTTCCTCCTAAGTACGATGGATACACATATTGCCCGATGGAGGCAACATACCATGATTCGGGCCACGAGGGCGGCCGCAGACGAAGATCGTTGTTCACTTTGGCACGCGCCCCCCAGCTTGCAATATCCGGCTGATTGGGAGCTGAATACCCGGCTTTCGGCAACCAACCCCATTTGCTGCCATCCGGGCCATATTCACCATCGGTCGGAGAATCAAATCCTTCGGAAACGATCTTGAGCGAATCGACAAGAGAGCCTGCCTTTGCAACTTTAGCAGCAACGAGAGGACCAAATTCGTAACCGTAACCTAAGCCTTCCCAAATAAGATTCAGCCCCAATTCACCAACACCTGGTCTACTTATTGATCCAGTATTGTATATGATCGATTTGATCTTATTACCCTGAATGACAAGGCTCTTGATCTCCGTCCGCAGACCGGCATCTTTTTTCATGGATTGAAAAAATTGCTGACGCGAACGGTTGTACTCTTCCATCTCACTTCGGGTAAGTCCCTTCGCATCGGTGGTACGAAAATCGATCTTTTTGTTCTGAGCAAACGTACTGAACGACAACAGGAAGATTATGAACAGAAATTTTTTCATCAATGTACTCTCTTTTTTCGAAATTATAAGATTACTGAAATCCCAAAACGAACAAGGCGCGGACTGCTGACATTGGTCGGATCCGCATAATACTTATCGATCGCCGAGATTGGAATTAATCCCTGATCTCCACGTGCTATCCGACGACGAATCTCGTTGAACTCGGACGGGTTTGCAACCTGATTGGCATTATACAAAGCCCGACCGCTGTTCGTCCAGACATCAGTTTCGTTTTCCGTATCGAACAGGTTGTCAACCAAAACAAAAAAGGAATATCTTACAGTCCCTGCCGTAAAGAATTTTTCGATTTTCAGATCGGAAGACCATTGTAACGGCTTATTGCCACTGTTCTGAATAAACCGTGATTGCTGCGTGGTTAAACTTGCAGGAATCGCCGGTGTATACGGCGAACCGGTTCTCAACCGCCAAATGTTGCTGATCGAAAAATTATCAGGATCGCTCAGTGAGAGTGTCGCGTTCAGGGTATGGGTTCTGTCAAAGCTGAGCGGCACGAGAAATGTTTCGGCACTTTTGCCGGATTTTTCACTGAAGAAAAAGTCTTCTCTCGGCTCCGTCCGGTTTCCTTCGGCAACCGCGAAAGTATAGTCGATCGATGAACTGAATAAACTCCCGGGTGCACGGCGTTGATAGAGCGACACGGTAAGACCGCGGGAGTTTGCATAATCAAGATTCGTCAACACTTCATACTGCACATCCCCTTTTGCGGTAATGACGATTTGCCGGAATATATAATCCCGCACATCTTTGTAGAACCCGACAACTTCCAAACGAAGATCCGGCGTGAGCCCTTGCTGCAGACCGATCTCATATTGAACACTGCGCTGCGGTTTCACGTCGGCATTACCAAAAATGGGACGTGAGCCGTCGGGAGCGCGAAAATACGGATTGCGGTACAGTTGTGAAAGATCACCCAGTTGATAGAAGTGCCCGTACGAAAACCGTATTACACCCTGATCCGTGATTGGATATGCAATACTGATACGAGGACTGACAGAATGTTTTGTCGCCGCATCGGTCAAGCCCTTCGTCAGGAAGATGGTGTCTCGTGCTGATACCGCATTGCTCAATTCAGATTGAAATTTTGCGTTCGGTTCAAAATATTCATACCGAAGTCCGGCATTCAATATCAATGACTTCGCCAATTCTATTTTATCCTGCAGGTACGCCGAAATTTGAACCGGCTCACGGGTGTAATTTGTGTATCCGTTTGCCACGTCCGGAACTTGCGGACGATAATTGATGCTGTCATTATAGACATCATGGAAACTAGTGATCACTTTATTAGGATTGTTCACATCAACAAATTGAAGTGTGTAATCTTCCAACTTCAACGTATGTTTCCTCAGTTCAACACCAAATTTCACCTCGTGAACTTCGAACATTTGGGAAACAAGATCGAACTTCGCACTCATCGTTTCGGTCGAACGCAGTGTTCGGTCTAACGATACTCCACCGGTCAAAAAATTGGTGTTGGGGATCGTGGTCCGATAAAATGCCGGAAGATACCCGGGATCATTATAATCTTTGAACGCATACGTCTGCGCTTCTTTTAGATTATATGCTCCTTTTATCGTATAAAAAGTTGTGTTATCCAACGTATGCGTCCAGTCGAATGAATGAACGATTCCGTTATTGTAGTCAGCCGGTCGGCCATCTGGATTAAAACGGTAAGAGTTATACATTGCGGATGTACCTGATTGACTCTTGCCTTTATCGTAAATGAACTCGTATTTCAACTTCATCGTTGAGGTAAGGCGGTATGCAATATTTCCCTGAATGTTGAAAGATTCACTTGTGTTCAATGGAACAATAGAACTATCACCGGTGGACAAGCCGTTGAGCACGGAAAAATTTTTATTGAGTGGATTGAAATAATACGTAGCATTTTGAGTGCCTCTGCGCGGATCTTTCGATGTGATGAAATTTCCACCGATATCTTTGAGCGGATTACCCAATGAATCGTACATCAGTTCTTCATTATTCAATTCATCCCGTGTAACATAAAAATCCGTAGGCTTGTAGATTCTTTCGCCGTATAAATATCCTTTTCCGCGTTCATAGACTCCCGAAAGATAAAATGAAATATCATCTGTAAACCCAAAGGGTCCGCCTAAAGTTGCTTCCAACCGCGTATTATTGAGTGCATCTATCTTCTGAATATGCGGGAAAAGATCCTTCCTCGATGAAACATAGTCTCCATTATATGTACGTACACTTCCCGAGAAGCGCTGCCCCCCCTCTTTGGTGACATAATTCACCACACCGCTGAGGGCGTTACCGTACTCCGCGCTGAATGTTCCGGTAGAAACAGAAACTTCCTGAAGTGCATTCGTTGCAACTCCGATCGAGCTTGTGTTGTTGTAAGGATCGTTCAGCGAAATTCCATTCAGTGTAAACGAAATTTCGTTCGAACGACCGCCTCGGACGTGCAGCGTTCCGTCGTCGGAAACAACGACGCCCGCCTGCAATCCGACAATTTCACTCACCGATGTCACGGGAAGTGTTTGAATATTTTCTGCAGTAACCGCCACAACAGGATTCGTTTGGTCCTGACGAATAAGAGGATTGCGTTCCCCTTCAACAACAAATTCGGCCAGTTCAACGGCAGACTCCCGCAGTTGAATATTCAGTGTCGTTGTAAAATCAACGTTCACCCCGACATTGTTCACCCTCGTCGGCTGGTAACCGATGTAGCTGATCGAAACGGAGTACGTACCGGGAGGAAGGTTCACGATAACGTAATTTCCTTCAAAGTCGGTTGCGGCACCCAATGTTGTTCCCACAATGGTGACAACCGCCGAGGGAATCCCCTCTTTCGTTTTTGAGTCGGTTACTTTACCGGCAATTTTACCTGTGGTGCCGGCGATGAGAAAAGTGTGTGTGAGAAAAAACAATGCTACGAGGAAGAAAACACAGTAGCGTTTCATCATAGAGGCAATCCATATTTAAAAGATTGATTGTGAATGTAGATTGTATGGTTGAATATACTTAAAGCTGATAAGTGTGTCAAGAAATGTTCAAATGAATTTTGCCGCAGCATCACCATTGAATTCCGTTCTGCTGTGCCTAAAACTTCAGACCAAACGTAAAATAATGCACTTCTTTCAATCTGCCGAAATCCTGATACGCATAATCGACAATGAACTCGACAGGACTCGAAAGAGTGTATTGAATTCCTGCGCCAAGGGTGAATCCCTGCTCGCCTCCCCGTTCAAATGCCGATTTCCATCCACCGCGGAGCGATACAATGTTCGCCCATGAGTACTCTATCCCGGAATTCACATACTCGGTATTGTCGTTGGGATGCACTGCATCCACGGCGAGCGTAAGGCGATTGTTCTCATCTTTCACCGCATCGGTTGAAAGACCGGCGCGAAAGATCAACGGAAGATCGTAGCTGTCCAGTTCATAGGCGGCGTTGATGATATTCTGATCTCCGGCTCCGGTTCGCACCAACACGAGATTATCCCTTCCCTCAAGTTTCATTTTCGGACCGAAATTTGACATGCTTGCGCCGATCTTCAATCCGTTCATCACCGGCGCAACATACATCGTCCCTACATCAAGTGCAAACGACTGTGCGGAAGAATTCCAGATAAATTCACGAATATATTTTGCCGTGAAGCCGATGGAAAATTTATCCGTTAAACTCCGCGCGTAGGATATCCCGAACAACGTGGAACCGGCAGTGAAACGCTCTCCCGTCCCTTCAGGCATCGATGTGGTTGTTACATCCATATCCCCGACATTCATTGTTCCAAAGTTCATTGCAATCGTCCCAAATCCATCAATGATCATTGAAACGGATGCAAGATCATAGCGTGTATCCAATATCCAATCAACATGATTAAAAACAGCCTCATTCGTTGGCAGTGTGGCGATACCAGCCGGATTCCAATACAGCGCGGAGATATCATCGGAAACGGCGGTAAATGCACCGCCCATACCGATCGACCGTGCGCCGACACCGATCTTCAGAAATGATGCGGCGGTGGTGCCCGTTTTCGTTATCACTGCCGCCTGACCGAAAAGCATCGTGGTGCCGGCAAGAAGGAGAAGACTAATCGAAAAATATTTTTTCATGAATCACCGTTCAAAGATCTAAATGATTGACGTGAGTTATTTGATGATCGCAAATTTAACGATCTTTTCACCGACACCCGGTGCATCTATGTGAGCGAAATAGACACCGTAGGCGACGCCAAGATTATCTCTGTTCAACAGATCCCAATATTCCCGCCCGTTGCTGACTCCGGAAGAATGATACAACTCTTTCACCAGTTCGCCGGAGAGAGTATAGATGCGGATCGTGCAGATTGCCGGAAGATGCTCAAAGTAAATACGCCGGCTGCCGCGGGTTGTGCCGGGCAAACGATCGGTCGGTTCAATGTCGTTTACCGCAACGTAAGGATTCGGAACAACTTTGATTCGATCCAATTCTCTCGACGCTTTTTCCGGACTGAACTTCCCTGCTACCGTCGTAAATGAAAATTTATCGAGAGAAGTGAACGGCTGTTGCGTCATCAACTGAAATACTTCACCGCCGCTGAAACCTGTCGAATCTTTGAGAGTAAAGGTCACCTGAAACATTGTATTCGTCGTCGTCGTACGATACGGCGGAGGTGTCAGGAATACAAGAGGTTCTTTGGGATCCCACCGGTTGTTGTTCTTTGTAGGCAAGGTTCCCTCGTTCACAATCACCTGAACTTTGATACTATCGCGCGCCAGATCGTTGTTATTGTTAATAATCTTGAACGGCGAAACGATTTTCTTCAAGGGAGTGGATGCTGCTGTATACAACGTGTCGCCAGGAAACAGATATTCTCCCGTTGCTGAAGTATCACGCTTAGTAAATTGGATGAGGAAGCTCAGCGGTGCTATCTTCACAGTACCGATCCCTGGTTTTGCAAGTTTAAAGTTAAATTTCTTTTTATCGATGATCCAATTGCTCCGTATTGTATCTAGACCAAGAGATTGATTGATCACGGATAATTTCATGCCGTCGAAAATGGGATTGGCTTCTTCGTTATTCAATAGTGTGCTTGCCGGTTGAGCGTAATACCGGTACGCGATGCGGTACGGTCCGGGACTGTTCGCCATAGCACCGAACGAAGTTTTTCGGAGTAGACCTCGTGAGACATCAAGAACAAAGTCTGTTCCATTCACATACGTTTGCCCGGTTTGAACATTCTCAACTTTCAAAATTGAATCTTTCACAATGTTCGTCGAGCCGATCTTTACGAAATTTGTGTCGATCAAACTGACTTCAAAAACTGTCGGCGTCACTTTTAAGATTGAGTAATTCAGAGAAGCGATTTTCGTATTACCCGATTGGAGCGAATCATGGAAATCCAATCGGTATTGATGCTGATCCTTCACTGCAAGATCGTCAACGATCTTCATGTTTATGTAACCGGTTCCGCTGCCGGACATCCGATGGATCGTATTCAGTCCACTGCCGTTAAACCCTGCATCGATATATCCGTTCACACGCGGACCGGGAGTGACCTGAACGGTATTGAGATCGAAAATCAACTCCGATGTTATGGGATCGATATTGATCCGCTTTGTCGTTTCCGACGGCGGAACTTTGATAGAATCGCCGTGGTCATAAGCAACGATGGCGTAATAATATGTTTGTCCGTTAATGACGCTGTTTGAATCTACATACGTGTGGACGATACCGGTATTATCTCCGAGATAATACTGCACACCTCGATTGGCGTACGGAATGGGCGAATACCCTTTCCAGTAATCATCAACACTTTCGTCCCATTTGCCATTGGTATTGAGATCATAGTACGGTTCGCCTACGTCATATTTCCCGTTATGATTGGCATCGATGTACGGTTCGGGACGTTTGGCAATGTCGAACCTGGCTTCGATCCCGAATTGATTCTTCAACGGCTGATACAGAGTCGGTGTTCCTTTGCCGTCGGTCACTGTGTTTATATCCGAAAATTGTGGATCGGTGCTTCTGTAAATGACATAACCTTCAAAATCGTTTCCCTGGATCGGGTCATTACTTTTTTCGGCGATATCATCCCAATAGAGCGTCACTTTTTTATCTCCGGGAACAGCATACGCTGTCGGCTTATCCGGCGGACGGTAGAACTGATAATTCTGGTTATAGATAACCTGTACGGTTTGCGCCGTTGTCAGCAGGTCGTTCAGATCCGCACCCATCAGTAATGCAATGGAGAAACGTTTGATAGAACCATCCGTACCGCTTTTGTTGAGTCTGATTCTTCCTGAGCCGTAAAGAAAGATCACATCACTATAATTCGGAATGGCATTATTCACGAAACCAGAATCGAGAAAATTCCATGTCACCTCATCGTCACTCAAGCGGTATTCCGTCCAGCGCCAGCTTCGGAACGCGGTCAACCCTATCTGGTCGGATTCATCAAGATCGGTCAATTCAAAATTCGGTTCTCCGGGGCGCAGTGCATCAACAGTACCGTCGGGAAGTTTTACACCGGGTGTCGGGATACCGTCGTTTTCTCCAAAATCATTTGTTTCCGGAACGCCGTCTATACCGACATCATCCGTTGCCGGATTCCAATCATTGTCATCATCAATCCCGTTGGTTTGACTCTCATCGACCAAACCGTCGCCGTCGTTATTTTTTCCATCGTTGGAATTCCCGGGACTTTCCAGGAATTTACAAGCAGTGTAATGCGTCTTCAATCCAAGTTCTCCGATACCGGGGGGATTGTCCCACAAGTACACAATATTGCGGGAATAGAGTGGGATCGGAGTTGTCGTTCCGCGGATAACTGTATCAAGCGGCGAAATAAAAAAACCGAGATCATCTTGATTCTCAGGAGAACCGCCTCCGACGTCGATGTCACCGTACATTCCAAAATGCACGTTTGCCAGATCGCGTTTGGTGTAATTTTGTGCGGTATAGACAAAGAAAATGGTGTTTTGTGCGAGGGAATTACTCCACTGCAGTGCACGTCCTTCCACTTTTACACCAAGTCCCCGAATCGGTTTATTGTTTGCATCAAGCGTATCTTTGCCGAACGGATAGTATCCGAATTCAGTATTCTCGCGATCATCCATTCCCCACAACACCTCGAGATCGGCATTCGGAACATCCTGACGCAAATATCCGGGCCACACATATTGTCCTTTCGAAGGATTGTACCACTGACGGGGCCAACTGTCTGGTTTACCATCTTTCGGTTTTAGATCCTGCGCACCGCTGGATGCCATAACCGGTGATGCAGGATCGGCATAATCCGGCAGCGGCTGCCAACCGTAAATGATCTGATCGTTATAGGGATTAATATCCCGCGCATATCGGTCGTTGATCGCATCGGAAGAAATATGGATGACTTTTCCGGTTGTGTCTGTTACTTCTGCCGCAACAAGAGGACCAAATTGATAGATGTCTCCTAATCCGCGCCACACCATATTATTCACGTGACGGGTCAGTCCATCTCCCGGAGCAATGCCGCCATAATTATAAATATTACCGACGATCTGGTTGCCGTTCATAAGGAAGTATTTTCGATCGGCGGCACTAGTTGATTTCCATAACGGCGTAACACCAGTTCCTTTTGCACGATCGGTAAAACGGGATGATGGTGAACGGGGCTGCATTGCACTTGCCTGGTGAATAGCACGCGCTGTTTGTTCGCGTTCGGCACGTTGTTCCGGATACCATTGAGCGTTGAGGGGGGAAAGAAGACCACAAAGAATAATCGCAAAGAAAATTTTTTTCATAGGCTGTAACATTAATGAAAACTGTAGAATCAGTTTTTAGAATCCAACGGAAAAACCAACCAATACTTGTCTTGGTGCGGAATAATATGCCGGGTTTGCAAAAAACTCATACACACTGTGTACACCCTCCGTTCCTATTTGGTACTGATCCTGAGTACCTTTACCGTCACCCCGATTCGGTGCTAAGGTATAGGTCGCCGTTCCGGTATCATCATAGACAACGAGTTCGTTCAGTCTATCCAACAGATTGAAGACCTTTAAAAAGAGCGTAACGGAAAAATCGGCCAATCGAAATTCTTTCTGCGCCAACAGATCGATTGTCAATGTCGTTGGTTTTCTTCCGGTATTGCGTTTCAGAACTACCTGATTGTCGCTGATAAAAGGGGTGTACGGTTGTCCCGTGCCGAGTCTTCCAATGATGCTCGCATTCCAGTTGTTTATTTCACCAACGGAAAATGTCGTGTTCAATGTATGCGGTTGATCCCAATCCAACAGAACAACAACTTTTTCGCTTTCCCGACCGGAAGATTGATCGATGAAGAACGCGTCGGCACTCACGTCGTTACCCTCTGCAACTTGGTACGTATAATCCACCGTCAGCGAAAAAAGATCTGACGCCGAACGCCTCTTGGATAACGAGAAGGTAAGACCTTTTATGTTACCGTAATCTTTATTCACAAACACGCTGAATGTCGTATCACCGCTGATCCGGACTGTCTGCTGCGCAAAGAGATCGCGGATGTCTTTGTAGAACCCAGTGATATTGAATGCGAGATTGTCCGTCAACTGCTGCTGCAATCCAAATTCGTACGTCACTGTCTTTTGCGGACTCAAATTCGGATTGCCAAAGGAGGAACCGTTTGCACCGGGAACGAATTTGAAATCGGGATTTTCATACAACCGACGCAACTGGGGCATCTGAAAAAAGTGACCGTATGAGAAGTGAATGATCCCGCGGTCGGTGATCGGATACGAAACACCGACACGGGGACTGACGGTCTGTTTTGCCGGCGTCTTTGCTTTTGCGCCCTGCGGGTAATTCATGTTCACAGGATACAACGTATTGGCATCGAAGTAATCGTATCTCAATCCGAGATTCATAACGATGCTTTCAAATTCCATTTTTGTCTGAGCGTAAGCAGAAAATTGTTTCGGGAAACGGGCATAACTGTTGTACCGCGAATCAGCCCTATCGGGAAGCGACGGTTGTTTGAATGTTACCGTATCTCTCAGAACCGTAACGCTCAACTGGCGCATCTGGGGGAATTTGGCTTCTGCGCCGATCTTGATTTCCTGCTGTGAAGAGATCTGTGAGACGGCATCGAACTTCACCGAATAGGTTTCTGCCATACGTTCAAATCTGCCGTTCGATGTTCCGCCATAATAAAAACTTGCCGTGGTAGGCACCCGAAGTTTTTCCACCGGTTCATAGTGCGCGGAATCAAGATCTTTATACCGGTACTGCTCATAGATATTCCGTGCGTATGAGGCTTTGAATTTGAACGAGGTCGATTGTTCGATCACATCCGAAAACTCGAGTGAGTGAAGGACATCATTCTCATAATTGTTATAAATCCCGTCGGGATTATAACGGAACGAATGACTGTAATTGCGGTACCGTGCCTGATTGAAAACAAGGTCGTAGCCGATCTTTTGGGTAGAAGAGAGTTTGTAGCTGAATCGGTTCGTCGCAGTAAACAACTTTGCATCATTCATTGCAACATATTTTCCGTCTCCGGTTCGAACGATCTTCCATACCGAATCTTGGAAATTGGACAAATCGCTTATCGAATGCTCTCTCTTCCCATAGAGATAGCCCTTATCGTCATCATACCGGCTGGAAATAAAAAATGTAAAATCATTGCCTACGATAGGAAAAGGACCACCCAACGTTCCCTCGACAATAAAGTTATTCAATGGATCAACTTCTTTAATATTAAGAAAGAGATTGTCGTGGGTGCTGATGCGATCTCCCGTGTAAAAAGTAATCTGTCCGGTATATTTTTCCCCTCCTTCTTTCAGTCCGGTTTCAACAACACCGCTCAGTGCATTTCCATACTCCGCATTGAATGTTCCCTGCACGACGGAAAGTTCCTGAATCGCGTTGGTTGCGATCTGAAAACTGTTTGAATTTGTAAATGGATTGTTGACCGAAAGTCCGTTCACCGTGTACGAAACTTCGTCTGACCGGCCACCGCGAAAGTGAAGTGCGCCTCCGGCATCCTGAATAATTCCCGCTTGAGTCCGAAGGATGCCCGTAATGCTTTCCACCGGCATTGCTCTGATCTGTTCGGCATCCACGTACGTTTGAGATGACGTCAGATCTTTCCGCACTAACGGCCGTTCCGCTACAACAACGACGGCATCCATATCAACCGCTTCGGAAGAAAGTTTCTCGTCGATGCGCGTTGTGAAATCGACATTCACCTTCACATTTTGCACCATCTTTTTCCTGTAGCCGACGGCGGAAATAGACAGCGAGTACGTTCCGGGATTAAGGTTGATAATAACGTAATTCCCATCAAAGTCCGAAGCAGCGCCGGTTGTCGTTCCGATAACGATAACGTTTGCTCCGATAACAGCTTCTCCGGTTTTTTCATCAGTAATTTTCCCTGCAATTTTTCCGGTGGTTCCGGGAAAGAGTAATTGAGATGACGTTGAAAGAAATAGGGTAATGAATATCAGTACAGCAGGAAGACGCGGGGTATCAAATCTCATACGATAGTCCTGAACATATTGAGTGTAGTGGTTACGTTAGAGAGAAATTAACACGTAGCAGAAGATGGTTGAATGTGTGAATTTGCTTACCGAATATAAAGAGCGCTTCCTCCGATGTCAAGAAATTTAAGGCAGATATATTGTAATTCCTTACTATTGAACAATATTTCGTAAAATTACTGCCATCTCCTCTTGATTATGAACTCTATTTTTTTCTTATTTCCTGTATCCTGCTTCTCAAATCACCAAAATCAATTCACTTATCAGGAGATATTCCATGAAAAAAAGTATTACTTTTTTAGCTATTCTTATGATAGCAGCGACAACAGCCATAGCGCAATGGAAAACTGTGCTGGCAACTCACGACGAATCACCAAACGGTACCGGACATCAAACGATTAGTGTTGGTGTAGTGAATGACAAAGTGTTTGTCGCGCTGGTCAATAGACCTTCAAACATTCAGATCGCCGCACCGTTCGATGAAGTGAATATTCTCAAGGACAGTTCTCTTGCATGCTATCTTGTCGGCTATGCCAACGCCACAACCGAAACCGGACGCCTGGGTACCTATCCGTACGGATCCGGTGCAACATTGGGGCTCTATGCAAAATGGTTTGCGGGATTTGACGAAGTCTATCTGTATAGAGCATTTAAAATTATTGTTACACCGGATAGTTTGGTGTACGTTGCAAACAACGATCCCGACCACAATATTCTTGTCTTCAAAGTGACGCGCGATTCCGTTATATCGACCGATTACCGAATGAAAACAGGAGCGGTTGATATTCAAGGGCTTGCGGTTGATAACAATGGTAATATCTATGTTTCCGCCATTAAAGGAAGCGACGCAAATACGGCAGAGGTAAAAGTATTCAAAGGCATCAAAGCGGCAGGAAACACTTGGGAGACGACTCATGACGACAATCCGTTGACTACGATCAATCTCCCGGTCGGGGTCTATCGCGGATTGACAGTGAGCGGCGACGGTACACAATTGTTCGTTTCCAGCATGTCGGGTCGTAACGTAACAAAATATTCCGGAAGTCCCGCAACCGGTTATACAAAAGCAGCCGGTTTTTCATTTCAAATGACCGATGCCGATTCCATTCCAGGTACACGATTCGACACCACGACCGGTACTTTCTGGAATTTAGGCAGACCGCTCGGCATGGCATACCTGAATGGGAATAATTTGTTGTTTGTCGCATCGGCACGCTGGTGGGGATTCGCGATAAAAGCACGTAACCTCAACAATGCGTACACATATTCAAAGATCTTCCTTGTTAATCCGTTTACCGGAGCCGGCGTTGATACGATCAATATCGCAAAATACTATTTTGACAGTTCCGGAAGTTACACGACACAAATCTTCGGTCCCGATAAGTACATTTCTGGTTACACCAGTTCGTACGACGTTGCACTGGATAATCAGAAGAATTTGTACTCACAATCAATGTACAGTTGGACTGTAGAGAAATGGACATACACCGGAACCCTTCCGGTCATTTCCGGAAATTCTGTTCGCCGGACGAATGACATGACGCCTGAACACTTTACGCTCGAGCAGAACTATCCCAATCCGTTCAACCCGGCTACGAAGATCAATTTCTCGATTGCAGCAATGGGAAACGTGACGTTAAAAGTCTATGATCTTCTTGGAAAAGAAATCGCGACATTGGTTGACGGAGAAATGACGGCAGGTTCGTACTCTGCACCCTTTGATGCAAGCAGACTTTCCACCGGTGTGTATTTCTACACACTCCGCACAGGAAACTTTGTTGAAACAAAGAAGATGATGCTCGCGAAATAGTCTCAGTTCCTGGCGCACAAACACTTTGGCAGGTCGGCGTTAACGCCGACCTGCCATTTATTTTTCAGGAATACAATGTATTTAGTTGAACCTTATACGAAGTATGCTCCGCAAAAAGTCTTCATTAGCACAACCTTGTCAAGGTTACGTAATTAGATTTGTAAAATTTGGAAGTTATTTCATTGTTGATTAAGAAACCTTGACAAGGTTTCCTACTTTTTAAGGAACTACCTACCCTTTAATAGAAGTAATAATGTATCGCCAACTGCGGCAGCGGAAGGATTGTTCCATCAGAGAAATATGTGAAAAGACCTTGGAATGTAAAGTGTACGGCGTCTTGTATTAAAAATTCACCTCCCAATCCGAATCCCACTCTGAACGGAGCCGAATAGTTGTTTGAACCGGAACCATTATAAATATAACTCGTTGCTCCTGCAAAAAAGAAGCGTGCCGAATTACTTCGTGTAAGATCCTGCTGAAATTCCACGCCGAACGAATAAAATGTGTCGGTGTTTTTCGGTTTAAAGATTCCCAGAACCGCTTGTAACGAAGTTTTTCCGTTGGTGTGATAACGATAGCTGATACCTGTCCCGCTCGCCGGTCCGCCGGAAAACCCTAATCCGTGAACACTGTTGCCAAAGGCTTCACCCTTGACACTCGAAACGGCAACTTGCGCATGGAGCAATGGTGCGGAAATAAACACCGCCGCAAAAATCAAAAAAAATATTCGTTTCATTATATCCTCATTTGATTGTGCAATAGACAGAACACCATGAAAATTTTGAAATGACCGTCACCTTAACTTGTCCGCCTATGATAGGTGGAAGGTGACGGTCATTTATGTAGCAATCATTATTCTGTTTTTAACCAACCATAAATTTCTTTAAAACTCGGGTGCTTGCCGGTTATCAAAATCCCAATGCGGAATACTTTAGCTGCGATCCACGTTAATCCCCATATGGTCAGAGAGAGTGTTACGAGCGAAAGTGCTATCTCCCACCACGCGGGAGTTTGAATCGAAAATCGTAACGCCATCATCGTCGGGGTCAGCAGCGGAATTTGTGAAAGAATTTTCACCAACAGAGAATCCGGATTGAGCATTACCGGCACGGCGAAGGCGATCGGCAGTACTAAAAAGATGGTGATGTATCCGGTCATTTGTTGCGCTTCTTGTTCTGTGGAGACGGTTGATCCTGCCGTAATAAAAATTGCCACATACATAAAATAGCCGAGAATAAAATACAATCCTAATAATGAGATATGTTCAACACCGACGTAGGGAATTGGTGAAGCAAAATTTACCGCCACGAGCAATAATCCCCAGAATGCAATGGTCGTCAATCCAAGCAAACTCAATCCCATAATTTTCCCTGCCATCAATTCCTGAGCAGAACAGGACGAGACCAGAACTTCCACAATGCGGTTCGACTTCTCTTCGATCACGCTGCGGATTAGCATTTGTCCCGACGAAAGAACAAGAAACATCAACAGCAAGATAAAAATGTATCCGGTAAAAAATGTTTCCATAAAGCCGGACTCTTTTTCTTCTCCCTGCTTCGATACTTTGAACGTCCTGATTTCGACATCAGCCGTTAATTTTTTGATGATCTTTGGGTCGTACCCTGCAATCTGAGCGCGCCGCTCTAAAATGATATCTTCCAACACTCGGGAAAATCTTTCTTGATCTCTCACATTGCCGACATTCTCCGCTCGGTATTCAACTTTGCCGCTGTCCATAACGCTTGCGGGAATGACAAAATATCCCACCAACTCTCCGGATGAAAGCTGTGCGGTTGCCAAAATTTTTAATTGATCTGTTTCCAATCGTTCTTCGGAAATGTTGATCAATTGGTATGTCGGTATTCCGCTCGGGAGTTTGTATTTCTGCACAAAGCGTTCGGCTATAAGCGGAGCAAGCGCCCGGGTTTCATCAATTACACCAATCTTTTTCGTTTGGTTCTCTTCATCCTTCGAAAGCAGTCCGGGCAGAACGATAAAGATCGACATAATGAGCGGAGTCATGAACAGACCGATGATGAATGCTTTCGTTTTAACCTTTTCGACGAATTCCCATTTGGCAACCGCAAGTGTCTTATTCATTGAGCGCCTCCTCCCGCATTATTGCGGAATTCCGCTTCGGCCGCATTCTTTTCTTTCAAAAAACGGAAGAGAAAAAAAAGTGAGACGGCAAAAAAAATACCGACTATCGTCCAATCGGGTTGCGGCTTTTTGAGATTCACAACAAGAGGGACGAGGATAACGCCGATGGCGATAATGAGAGACAACAATGCTTTCCGTACCTTCGGATGCTTCGATACTAACTTCGGTTGTAGGGTTCCATTGATTTGTTGTTCCTCTTTTTCGATCACGTCGCTTGGAACACCGACCACATCCAAAAATATTGAATTGAGCGACGGTTCAACGAATTCAAATTTCCGTAATTCAAGTTTATCGGTCACCTGATTCAATATTTCATTGGTATGAATTCCGTCGGCGATCACTAATTCGGCATAATTTTCATAGACGGTCGACTTCTTCACGAACGGAAGCGACGAGAGAAATTTCCCGTCGCCGCTGTATTCAAGATGAAGCGAGTTCGAACCGAATTTCTGTTTCACTCCTTTTACGCTTCCTTCCAATACAATTTTCCCTTTGTTGATCAAACAGATCTCATCACACAGTTTTTCCGCCGTATCCATTTGGTGCGTCGAAAAAATGATCGCTTTCCCCTGCTGTTTCAAATCCTGAAACACATTCTTCATCACGATCTGGTTCACCGGATCAAGCCCGGAAAATGGTTCGTCAAGAATCACTACTGCGGGATCGTGAAGTATCGTTGTGATGAATTGCGCCTTCTGCTGATTTCCTTTCGATAACTCTTCGACCTTTCGCTTCGCATAACTTTGCAGACCGAATCGTTCCAGCCATTCCATCCCTTTTTTCTTCGCTTGGTCATTGGGAACTCCCCGTAATGTTGCAAAGTAGATGATTGTATCGAGAAGACCATTTTTTTTATACAGTCCGCGTTCTTCCGGCAGGTATCCGATCTTATTTCTTACAGCATCACTAAATGGTTGTCCATCGTATGTCACGGTTCCCGCGTCGGGAGTTGTGATGTGAAGAAGCATTCGGATGGTCGTGCTTTTGCCGGCACCATTCGGACCGATCAGACCAAAGATACTTCTGCGCTTCACTTCTAAGGAAACGTCGTCAACAGCCAGTACGGTAGAATATTGTTTGCGAAGGTGTTCTGCTTTAAGCATTTGAGTCGTTGAGTATGTAGTGTTTGAGTAGTTGAGTATGATGTAATGAGAGGATGAGTAGATATGCAAAGAAAAATTCTCAACTACTTACCGACTCATATACTCAACTACTTCTTCAAAATCTTTTCAATCTGCATCAAATGATTCAGATCGTGTCCCGCTTCCAATTTCATAATGTGCGCGATTGTTTCTTTCCCCCGCTCTTGGTGCATTCCGTAATTCTCAAACTTTTCTTTCGGCAATCCTTTTAGAAAATTTATATTGGCTCTGCGAATAACGCTGTACATCTCAAACATTTCATTAATATCCAATTTGGAATAACGCGAATTTTTCACCCAATCATCCTGCTCGAACGCCTGAATCTTCACTTCATTCTTTTCTGCAATGGAACGATACCTCCATCCCATCACCAATTCTGTTTCGGCAAGGTGCGCAACAATTTCAGCAACTGACCATTTTGCCGGAGCCGGTTTTTTATAGAGCAATTTCTTTTTCGCTCCTTTAATTAATTTTTTAATTTTTTTCGGCGTGGATTTGAGCACGTTCAAAGAATCTTTTCCTTCGATGTTGCTCAAAATTCTTGCGGTGTATTGTTGTGAAGTTTCCATAAAAGTATGTAAGTATGTAACTCATGTTACGCAGAATGTAAATTCTGTGCGAAGCATGGTTCCCATAAGAAAGGAAACTAACTCCAGCCTTTAGGCTGGAGAAAAAACCGACAAGAACGGGTGGGCTTTAGCCCTGATAAAATTACATTGTGGTTATTTTCCCCAGTTTTTGGCACCATAACACAAAAATCATGGCTAAAGCCAAAACATATTTTTGTTCTCACATCTCCGCCATAAATGGCGGAGTTATGATTTTGTCTGGCCTGCTCGCCTACGT
>Ga0209516_1000134_pt1 | contig 20372 bp, 21 predicted proteins | sample Napbiome12C3dose_FD_187716 | JGI IMG/M metagenome (GOLD analysis project Ga0209516, IMG submission 187716) | Groundwater microbial communities from S. Glens Falls, New York, USA - Naphthalene biodegradation metagenome 12C3dose (SPAdes) (version 2) ... | reverse complement strand
CCAAACTCAAAAATTTAAATAACCGAAACGCTTGTTGTTATTGATATTTTGTATTTTGGTTATTGAACATTATTTGTTATTTGGTGCTTGATATTTGAGATTTTAGAGATGCCCTTATCATTTCCGATTTATGAGGAGTAAACAACAATGTCAGAAGTAGTATTACAAGCAGAAGTGAGAAAAGAAACCGGCAAAGCATCGCGCCGTCTTCGGTATGCGGGAAAAGTTCCGGGTGTGTATTATGCGCACGGCGAAAATCCGATCAGCATCTCGGTAACGCCGCTCGGATTAAAACCGCTCATCTACACGACGGAGACTCATCTTGTCAACTTAAAATTGGATTCCGGTGATACAAAGACCTGTATCCTCCGCGATGTACAGTTCGATCCCATAACCGACCGTCCGATCCATTTTGATCTTCAGGGAATCAGGGAAAATGAAGAATTAACCGTTCAAGTGCCCGTGATCTTAAAAGGTTCTCCGAAAGGGGTAAAAGACGGCGGTACGTTACAGCACATCATTCACAAACTGAAAGTGTCGTGTCTGCCGAAATACATTCCCGAACATGTTGAATTGGACGTTACCGAACTCGGTATCAACGCGTCAATCCACGTCAGCGAGATCAAGATCGAGAATGTCCGCATTCTGGACAACGAAGCAAGCACCGTGGTGGCAGTCATTCCGCCGACCATCGTGAAGGAAGAAGTGCCGGCAGAACAGGCCGCAGTGGCTGTCTCTGCTGAACCGGAAGTTATTACTAAAGGCAAAAAACCTGCCGAAGGTGAAGAAGCAGCCGCTGCTGCTCCGGCAAAGAAATAATTCACTACCAAGTTCTTTGAAATCGAAGTTTCTCTGTGAAATGTATCGTTGGTTTAGGAAATCCTGGAAGTCGGTATCGCTTGACGCGGCATAATGTAGGATTTCTTGTCGCCGAATCGATGATCGACGATTTCAAAGCTCACCATTACAAGAGCAATGAATTGTTCGAAAGCTATCACGCACAATCCGGAGAGAGTGAAGTCCTGATCGTCATGCCGCAGACATATATGAACAACAGCGGTGTTGCGGTAAGAGAACTTCATCAACAGTTGAATATCGGATTTGATGAATTCCTGATTCTCTTCGATGACTTCCAACTCCCTTTCGGAACACTCCGCATGCGGACAAAAGGAAGCGATGGCGGGCACAACGGAATGGCTTCGGTGATTTATCACGTACAAAGCGAATTGATACCACGGTTACGGATCGGCATTGGCGGGAAAACAATGCCGGAAGGGCACACGCGCGATGAAATGGCCGACTATGTGCTTTCACTATTCGATTCGGACGAAGAGAAACTTCGACCTCAGTTGCTCCGCCATGCAGCCGACGCCTGTAAGAGTTGGGTGCACGCCGGAATAGCAGCAACAATGAGTGGATTTAACAAAAAATTTTTCAGTGATGCCACCGCATCATGAGTTTTCATAAAAACTGATCCAATAAATAAACCTGTTCCGCTCAAACCGAAGCGGGACCTAATGACCAAAGGAGGTTTCATGTTACACACTCGTATATACGAGTCTGTTATCATCATCAATGCAACGCTCGAAGATGAACAGATCGAAGCGGAGATTGAGAAGATAAAAGACTTCATTCAAAAAAATAACGGCGAAATTCGCGCCATCGAAAAATGGGGACGACGCCGTCTCGCCTACGCGATCAAAAAGAAAAACAACGGCTTTTACGCTCTCTATGAATTCAAAGCGCCGGGTGATATCGTCGCAAAACTGGAACGGCATTACCATTTGAATGAGAATATCGTTCGTTACCTCACCGTTCAACTCGACAAAAAAGCATTAAAAGCCAAAGAAGTCGGGCAAAAGACTCCGGCCACCGAACCGGCCGTTGAAGAAGTGAAAAAGGAGGTTGTATTATGAGAGAACCATTTGAAAAGAAAGAATTCAAATCCAAAAGAGAGTACGCCACCAATCGTCGAGATCAACGCGAAAAGAAAGAGCAACAGCTGAAGAAAAAACGCGTCTGCCGTTTCACCCAAGCCGGCACGATCTACATCGACTATAAAGATGAGAAATTGCTCCGCAAATTTGTTTCGGAGCAAGGCAAGATCATTCCAAAACGTATCACGGGAACAAGCGCGAAGTATCAACGGCAGCTTGTTCGTGCAATCCAACGAGCACGTCATCTCGCTCTTCTCCCCTACGTTTCAGACATTGTAAAGTAAGAGAGGCCACAACTATGAAAGTTATTCTTCGACAAAACCATCAAACACTCGGCAACATCGGTGATGTTGTTGTAGTAAAAGACGGCTACGCCAGTAACTACCTTATTCCGCGCAATATCGTTTATCGTGCTACAGTTGGCAACCTGAAAGCGCTGGAAGAAGAGAAAAAGCTTCTTGCACGAAAAGAAGGAAAAGCGATGAAGGATGCTGAAAAACTTTCGGCACAACTCGCCAGTATTTCCATCACGATTACCATGAAGGTCGGTGAGGATGATAAGCTCTTCGGTGCGGTCACATCGCAAATGATTGCCGATTCCCTGAAGGAGAAAGGATACACGATTGACAAGCGCATTATCGAACTTGACGAGCCGATCAAAACCCTCGGTATCTTTGAAGTTCCGGTGAAACTGCATTCCAAAGTTTCCGCGAAAGTGAAAGTGTGGGTCGTTCGCGAGTAATATCATGTAAATGTAGGACAGGTTCCGCTTTTAGAATCCCGCACAAGCGGAATCCAAAAGGCGGGACATTCCTGCCTGTCATTTTTAAATAATTAGTTGACCCTTAAAAAGTAAGAAACCTTGTCAAGGTTTATTAATCAACAACGAAACAACGTCCAAAATTTTACAAATCTAATTACATAACCTTGACAAGGTTGTGCTGATGAAGACTTTTTAAGGTTCGACTATTTAGAATAAAAATACTTGAAAATTTTGTGAAATTCATTGATGAGATGTCAGACATCTTCTTAAGTAAATTATTTTTCAGAAGTTTCAAGGAATAAATTCACCGTTGAGATATCATACATCTGATGAGCATTTGACAATCGAACGAATTTTCTGTATCATTACATCAACAAAACAATAACAATTGGCAGTCTACCATAGAAAAGTTTGATACCGTTTTTACAATGTTGTTTTTAGCTATTCAATAACTTTTTTATTGTAGTCTGCTTTATCAAACCGAGGATAAAGCCCTCGGTTTTTTTTTGAGATGATGCTTAAAAAAATTTCAATACTGTTTACTCTGTTGATCGTCTTGGGTGCAGGCTGTAAACTTCCGAACGACGCTGTTGTTGAACCGACAACTCCGCCGGAAATTACGCGCATTTCACTCTATCCATCCAAGATTGAAGTTGATAAAATTTCCATTGCATTCAATCCTGAAACCATTGTTGATACAACAATAACGGTTGCGGTTCAAGTGAATGATATTAATAATGATATTGGAACAACATATTTTAACGTCATTTCGCCAAACGGAACAAAACTTGCAAGCAATATTCAATTGAATGATAAGGGCAGTAATTCTGATTCAGTTGCACACGATGGAATTTATTTCGGCACTGCAAGCATTTCATTCAAGAAAAAAGAGATTGGCAGCTACGCAATCCAAGTTGTCGTTGGAGATGCTAAAGAACTAACGGTGAATGTCCTTTCCGTACTTTCGATTACAAACTCATTTAACAATGCACCGCAATTAACATCACTTGTTGTTGCAGATACTTCTGTAATTCAAACAGGAAAAGACACTGCAATTGTAAAAATTTCAGTTCGCGCACAAGATCAGCAGGGTTTAAACGATATAAAGAATGTAAATGCAAACATTCTCAGTCTTGACGGACGGTATTCTGTTTCTGTTCAATTACACGACGATGGCGGAACAACTAATGTCTCTCCCTATTTACTTACCAGCGGCGATTTAACTGCCGGTGACGGAATTTATACAATCCAAGTTCCTTTCTTGAAAAAACACGTATCAACTTATCTGCTTCAAGTAACTGCACGCGATTCTGCGTCTGCATTGAGTAACACTCTCAGCAAACAATTTTCAATTAAGAATCAAATAAATAACAAACCTGTTCTTTCTAATGTTGTTATGCCTGATACCGCAAAAGTTCCGCCGGGGAATGATACAACATTTGTGAAAGTCAGCATTGCTGTAAATGATGTCGAAGGGCTTGATGATATTTATTCAGTCTATTTCACCTCCCTCCGTCCGGATAATACTCCTGCCGGAACCTTCATTATGTATGACGACGGCAGTATTGCTCCACAGCCGCAGTTTAATCTTCGCAGCGGTGATGATACTGCACGCGACGGTTTTTATACGCTGACAATTCCCTTAACCCGGGGAACCGTAGTGCCAACATACCGTGATTTCGTTTTTCAAGCGAAAGATAGAGCGGGAGAAGTGTCGTCGACGATCACAAAAAGGATATACTTGCGATGATAAACAAAGTAAGTATCCTTTTTGCCTCAGCATTATGTTTTGCTTCTGCAACCTCTCAAGTCTTACACGAGCGTTCGTTCGATCTTTTATATGCCGGTACAACGGTCACTTCTTCTTCCACCCAGCTCAGTAATAGCGTAACCGACATTGTAATAAGCGGCGACACGATCTGGCTCGGTACGGGAAAAGGACTGAGCCGTTCCACCGATGGCGGACGGACATGGAAAAATTATTTTGGTACTCCCGAATTCGGCGAAGAAGACGTTTCTGCAATTGCCGTGAAGGGGAAAGAAGTATGGGTCGCGACCGCTCACTCCACGAAAATTAATGACCAACGCTTGCCTGAAGGAAGCGGACTGCGATATTCTTTCGACGGAGGCGACACGTGGAAAGTGTTTGCTCAGCCGGTTGATACTAAAAATGTTGACACATTGTTTTGGAATTCAAAAAGTTTTATTCGTGCTCTCGGAATTACGACTGCAATAAACAACATCACGTACGATATTGCGATCACTGACAGTACCGTTTGGATCTGCTCTTTTGCCGGAATGGCAAGGAAATATTCAAAGAGTAAAAAAGAATGGGAGCGGGTGATTCTGCCGCCGGATGATCTTAATTCGATCTCTCCGAATGATTCTCTGGTATTCGATCTTTCCCCTTCCGGAGGGGCGTTGGAATTGCAAAACAATCTGAACCATCGGGCATTTTCGGTCCTGGCTGAAAACGATTCGACCATTTGGATCGGCACCGCAGGTGGAATTAATAAAACAACTGATCGCGGAAGATCGTGGATCAAATTCACCAAACAAACACAGATCAATCCGATCTCAGGAAATTTTGTTGTTGCAATCGGAAAACAGAAAACTGTTTCAAAAAATATTATCTGGGCAGCAACAGTCAACGCATCGGACAATACAGAAAAACGCGGGGTCAGTTACACGGAAGACGGCGGCATCACATGGAAACAAACTTTGCTCGGCGAATTTGCGCATAATTTTGGATTCAAAAACGATATAGTCTATGTACCGACGGACAATGGAATTTTTCGTTCGAGTGATTTTGGACAGTCATGGACACAGACGGGGACAATTTACGATAAAGCAACCCGTCAGCGTTACACTCAATCAAAATTCTATGCCGCCGGTTCAAGCGGAGACACAGCGTGGTTTGGCGGTGCTGATGGAGTCGTAAAAACAACGGACAATACCAATTCTTATTTCGGAAGCAACTGGACGATCCTTCACGCATCGCAGCGGCTGTCATCGCCTGCTTCATCTTATGCATATCCCAATCCTTTTGCACCGGATGATGAAATTGTGCGCGTTCACTATGCTACGGGAAAATCTACAACTGCAAAAGTCACTGTAAGAATTTTTGATTTTGGAATGAATCTTGTGCGAACAGTTGTTCAGAATGCGCAACGAGAAGCAACACGCGAGCACGATGAAATTTGGGATGGTAGAAACGAAAGTAATAATTTTGTTTCGAACGGCGTTTATTTTTATCAACTCACAATTGACAATGATGAACCACGCTGGGGAAAAATTCTTGTTATCAAATAGAATAAAAATATTGTCCGCAGTCATGCTCGTCCTTTGCGGTTCGGCATTCGCACAACTTGCCGGAACACCCGGCGCATTTGCACGAATGGGATTCGGCGCGCGCGGAATGGCAATGGGAAATGCGATGACCGCCGTTACGACCGGCGAACTTTCGGGATATTACAATCCCGCTGTGGCACAACGAGCAAAGGAACGAGGCGCGTCGTTGTCGTACGGAATTCTGTCGCTGGACAGACAACTGAATGCGGTGTTTTATTCTCAACCGATCGACACCAATGCCGGGATCTCGTTCGGAATATTGAACTCGGGAGTTGCAGATATTGATGGCAGAGATATTGACGGATTTCCGACCGAACTGTATTCCACATCCGAAAATATTTTTTCTCTTTCTTTTGCGTTAAAGATTCGCAAAATTTCACTGGGGATAACGACAAAATTATATTACAATTCCCTGTTCAAAGATCTCTCGTCGACGACATTGGGGTTCGATTTCGGCGCTGTGTATCCCCTGACATCGAATATCACGATCGGTGCGGCGGTAAAGGATTTTAATTCAAAATATAAATGGGATACATCCATACTCTACGATCAGCTCGGAAATTCGACAACGGAAAAATTCCCCCAACGGCGCATTCTGGGCATCGCATACACGCTTGATGATGATCTCGGACTTGTTTCTGCGGAAATCGAATCAAACGACAGAGCGGTGACAATTGCCCGGCTCGGAGCTGAAGTGAATCTTATCGAACAGTTCACTGTGCGCGCGGGAGTCGACGGATGGGATATCAAAGATGCGAAACAGGCACATCCGTCATTCGGATTTACATTGCGAACCGGTTATTCAGATTATCAACCGTCGCTTCACTATGCATTTGTGGTTGAACCGTACGGTGTGTTCACGATCCACGTTATATCATTATCGGTGAAATTGTGATAAAAAAAATTCTCTTCATTGTGTTCATTTTGGCATCTGTTCTTCCGGCACAAACTATCGGCACCGGCTTATCATTCTTAAAATTAGGTGTCGGCGCCCGATCCATAGCGATGGGTGAAGCGTTCAGCGCCGTGACGAATGATCATTCCGCAAGTTTTTATAACCCGGCAACACTTCGATCGGCGGAACGAAACGAAATAATGCTCATGCATAAAGAATGGATCGCCGAGACATCAACAGAATATCTCGGCGCAACAATATTGGGAGACGATTTTCATTACGGGTTTTCGGCTCTTTCGGCTTCCGTCAACGATATCGAGGTGCGAACCAATCCCGGTCCGGCAATCGGAACATTTAATTCGCAAAATTTTTCATTAGGATTCAGTGCGGCATTGTCCATTGATGAGAATCTTGCCGTTGGTGCGGGAGGAAAATTTTTATACGAAAAAATATTTGTGGATGAAGCCTCCGGTTATGCGATTGACCTTGGTGCATTGTATAGAGCGTCGGATAATCTTTCTATCGGTGCAAGTGTGTTGAACATCGGATCCATGAACAAACTCCGCTCGGAAAGCACAAAGCTGCCGACCACAATACGGTTGGGCGGCTCTTATGGTACCCCGCTCAATGAAAACTTTTCCCTGCTGGGGGCGGCGGATGCGGTGAAAACACTGGGCGATGACAACACGCGGATTCATCTTGGCGCCGAAGTATTGTACAATGAACTTCTTGCTGTCCGCGGCGGATACCAGATCGGATATGAAGCAAAAGCATTTTCCACCGGATTCGGCGTATACTACGGAATCGTGAAGTTCGATTACGCATTCGTCCCGTTCACCGGCACTTTCAGTTCTACTCATACATTTTCATTATCATTTCTTTTATAACTGATGTTACGCAACAAGGGAAAAAACAACCGTCATTCCCGCATGTTTTTAGCGGGAATCTATAAAATGGATGCCCGATTAAAGCATTCGAGCATGACATCTTTATTTTATTAGGCTGTGTTACTGCTGTGCGTAACATTAGTTATAATTCTCATCACACTGAGTTGAACAAACACCGTAAAATATTGTTCACGGCAACATTTACGACCTCATTCATTCAGAACGATCTCGCCACACTCCAAAAATATTTTCAGGTCACGAGCATTATTTCCTCGGGAATAAAAACAGTATTCCGTTATCGGAAGGCGCTGAATCAAACCGATATTACATTCTCATGGTTTGCTTCAGTGTATTCTTCCCTTCTTGTCTGGATGGCGAAACGGCACAAGAAACGATCGATCATCGTCATCGGCGGAGTCGATGTTGCGAAACTCCCTGAGGTGAATTACGGTATCTGGAACAGCCGGTGGAAATCTACACTGGTCCGCTACGGACTAACACACGCCGATGCGGTTATCTCCGTTGATGAATCGTTAAAGAACGACGCAATGCGACTGGCGGGATACGACGGAAAAAATATCCACGTCATCCCAACAGGATACGATCCCGGCATTTGGATCCCTTCCTCGATTAAACAAAATTTTGTCTTGATCGTTGCGAACTGCCCCGATATGATTCGAGTGAAGATTAAAGGAGTGGATTTTTTTCTAGCGGTCGCCCGGGCAATGCCGGATACCGATTTTACCATCATCGGATTGCATCACGCCGTCGCAAAGAAGTTAGATATCCCCGCTAACGTAACGGTTCATCCGTTTGTAACTCAACCCGAATTGCTTGCGATCTATCAACGCGCAAAAGTATTTTTCCAACCATCCTTTCGTGAAGGTTTGCCGAGCACATTGTGCGAAGCAATGTTGTGCGAATGTTATCCGGTCGGGACAAATGTTGGAGGCATACCGACGGCAATTGGAGAAACAGGATCGGTCGTTCAATACGGAAATATTGAAGAAGCCTGCGCGGCGATTTCAGCAGGACTGCACCAAGACCGATGTGAAGCCGCGCGAGACCGGATTGCCACGCATTTTACACACACACAACGGGAAGAAAAACTGCTCGCACTCATTGAGTCTTTGACACATGAGAACTAACGGAATAAACATACAGATCGGCCTGTTGCAGTACGAGCAAGCATGGGATATTCTTCTCGGACAAATCGGAATTCCGTGGAACGTTATTGAAACCATTGAACTGTTGCAGCCCGACATGTGCAGTGTTGTCATCGGCAATAAACAACTTTCGGCAACGGAGAAGAGCTCGTTACAAAAATTTCTTTCCGATGGAGGCGCCGTATTATACACGCCATCGGTCTACGACCTCGTAGAGGGAAAATTATCATTTGCGACGTCCAAATACGTTACCTCTCTCCCTCCGAAACAAACCAAGGTATACTCCTATTTTGATACAATGGATATATACGATCGCTGCTTTCTCTTCCCGAATAACGAAATTGTTCACAGTCATACGTTTGGAAAGGGTATCGCCGCCTACTTGGGAATCGATATCGCACAATTGCTGCTATCAATAAAAAATGCGAGAAAGAATTTCTATTCGCCGTCGGAACGATTGCCGAATGAGATTGTTTCCCGTGTGTCTAAAGCCCCGATGCGTCAGCTTGTTACTTCGTTGCTCGAATATCTTCATCATCAAAGAAATTTACCGTTCGTTCACAAATGGTATTACCCCGAAAATGAACCGACCGTTTTTACGTTTCGCATCGATTCTGACAAAGGATCGCAAGAACAGATCGACGAGATCTACCGGCTTAGTGAACAACATCAAATTCCGACAACATGGTTTTTGGATGTGAAAAGCCATCAGGAGTGGCTGGGGTATTTTTCACAATTCACGGAGCAGGAGATCGGCGTGCATTGTTACGAGCATGTCGTTTATAATTCAACGCTGCTCAACAAAGAAAATTTTGAAAAAGCACTGGAACTTCTCAGAGCACATAAATTTAATGTCAAGGGAGTTACCGCTCCTACTGGCGCGTGGAATATTTACTTCGCCAAAGCGATCGAAGAACTCGGGTTCGAATATTCCTCCGAATTTGGTTTTGATTACGACAACCTGCCGTCATATCCTGCGCGCGCAAATGCATTCTCGCCGGTACTGCAGCTTCCGATCCATCCGGTATGTGTCGGTTCAATGCTCAGAGCACGGTTGAGCTTCGGCGAGATGATCGAGTATTTCAAAAATATCGTTGATCTGCGCATTCAAACCAACCAACCGGTCTGTCTTTATCATCATCCAACGCACAAACACAACGAAGTGTTTGAAGAAGTTTTTCGTTATATTAACGGTCACACCATCAGAAAATTTTCTTATTCTCAATATGCCGGATGGTGGAAAAAAAGAAACAAGAGTGAAATTGCCATTGTCTACGATGGAAAGAATCTCCTTCTCGACAAAAAAAACAGAGAGAACGACGTATGGCTGAGAATTTCGCTGCCGAACGATAAAGAAACAATTGTTCCGATGAATGATACAATGAACATTGACGCCTTGACATATTCGCCAAAGAAGAAATTTCCTGCTTATCCCAATGACATTATGCGAACACGCACTCTTGATGTTCGCCACTACGTTCAAAATGCTCTTGATTGGTGGATAAAGGTAACGGAATGAAAGTCACTCTCGCCTGTTATCAATCCCTTTCCATTATTCATGGTGGACCTCGTGTGCAGATTCTGCAAACAAAAGCAGAACTTGAAAAACTCGGGATAGAAGTAGCTTTTTTTCAACCATGGGAAAAATTCGACAGAAGTAAGACCGATCTTGTCCATTTATTTTCGGCAAATCTTGGTACATTTCATATCGCAAGTGTTCTCAATCAGTACAAAATTCCCTTCGTCACATCGCCGATTTTTTTTACAAGACATTCTCCGGCTTTCATTCGTTCAACAATCGCGCTGAATAAAATCCTCAAAAATTTCAAAACGGGAATTTGGACAAACTACGAATTCACACGCCAGATCTGCGATTGGTCAAAAGCCGTTCTGCCGAATACAACCGATGAAAGAACGCTCATTTCCGACGGATTAGGTATCGATAAAAACAAGATCACGGTTATTCCCAATGGCGTCGAACCGCGATTTGAATTCGGTGATCCTTCGCTGTTTAAGAAAAAATACGGGATGGATAATTTTATTCTGAACGTCGGACATATCGGACCAGAACGGAAAAATGTTCTGAATCTTATTCGGGCTTTAAAACAAATAGATCATCCTGCCGTGATCATCGGAAAAGTCACCGATTCCCCCATTGCACAACAATGTTTGCAAGAAGTAAAAGAAGCGAAAAACATCATTATTATCGACGGATTGGATAATGATTCCGATATGCTCGCCTCTGCCTACTCCGCGTGCGATGTCTTTGCTCTCCCTTCTCTTTTTGAAACTCCCGGAATTGCTGCTCTGGAAGCCGGTCTTGCCGGCGCAAAAATTGTCATCACTCCGTATGGCGGGACGAAAGAGTATTTTGGTTCGATGGCGGAGTATGTCGACCCGTATTCCATCAACACAATTCGCGACGTGATTTCCGCTGCACTGAACAAGAAAAAAGATTCTGTATTGAGAGAACATATCAAGAAGGAATTCTTGTGGAGGCGTGTGGCGGAAAAAACTCTCGCCGTTTATAACACAGTGTTATCATGAAACAACGCCGCATTCTCATCATACGACCTGACCGCATCGGCGATGTTGTTCTTACCACGCCTCTCATCCGTGCCGTTAAACAAACTTTTCCCGGATGTTTTGTGGGAGTGATGGTCGGTTCAAACACAGCACCGCTGCTTCAGCACAACCCGAATATCGATATATTGATCACCGATGATCCCCTAGAAAAAGACGGCGGACGGTCAGGATTCTGGCGGCAAGTGAAAAAAATTCGTGAGTTGAATTTTGATACGGGACTGATGCCTCTCCCACGCGAGCGCCACGCGTGGATGATGTTTCTTTCCGGAATACGGACACGCATTGGCGTCGGCGGAAAAATCTATCAACTACTGACCGCGACAAAAACCGTTAGCCGAAACAAGTACATCCCGCTTCGGCATGAAGCAGATTATGTGATGGACCTGGGTAGAAAGATCGGTGTCACAAACGATGATTTAACGCCCGAACTTTTTCTGACCGACAAAGAAAGAGAAAACGCCAGAATATTCTTCGCTAAATACGGATTCGACCTCAGCAAACCGCTGATCGGAATAAATCCCAGTTCCCATAAATCAGTCCCAAACTGGATACCGGAAAAATATGTTCAATTAGCAGAGCAGCTGATCGGGAAGTATAATCTTTTTATCAACATCGGACCGAACAATCCATCGTTGGAAGATCATTTCTCACATTTAAAAGATAACGCCGTCATCTACACGTCAACAGATCTTCGGGAATTAATTGCTTTATGCAGTCTTCTTTCTGTTTTGATCTCCTCAAGCACGGGAACAATGCACATTGCTGCGGCGCTCAATGTTCCGAATGTCTCACTTTTTTGCCCGCTCCCTGCCTGTTCGGCTGAACTGTGGGGACCGATCGGAAGTTTTGCCGAAGTGATTTTACCGCCGGAAGGATATTGCCAGAGTCGCTGTCCGGGGAATCCGAAAATGTGTCCGCTGGATGAAATTTCCGTCTCCGAAGTTCTAATAAGACTGAACAATGTTATTAAAACGTGATATCTTTAAGGAACGATACAACGGAACACACTGTTGAAGGGGAACGTCCATTAACTATTTAATTGACCCTTAAAAAGTCAAAAGTTTTAGAAGATGTCTGACATCTTCCGATTAGAATTTACCAAAACCGTGGCGCCAGGGCGCCATCAGTCTCCGAATAAACAAGATGTCTGACATCTTCACTTTTTAAGGGACGACTAATTACAACAAACAGGAACTCTCAATGAAATATATCCTTCTTATACTCGTTCTCCTCTTCAATATAAATCTGACACTTGCTCAGAATAAATCCGCAAAAAAGGATGTCCAATGGAATACGTTTGATGCAGGTCTTGCACAAGCGAAAAAGAGTGGTAAAAAAATACTGGTGGATGTATATACCGATTGGTGCGGTTGGTGCAAAAAAATGGATGCCAATACGTATTCGGATGCCAAAGTGCAGGATTATTTGAAAAAAAATTTTGTGATCGTAAAATTAAATGCCGAAGCAAACGAGAAAATAACGTATACAGGTCAAACAATGAGTCCGATGGAATTTTCCCGCGGAATGGGTGTGAATGGTTATCCGGCGACACTGTTCTTACAAAGTGATGGCAAACCGATCACTGTTCTGCCGGGATATTCAGAACCGGATATGTTCATACACGTCTTAAGTTTTATCGGAGAAGATCAATATCAAAAGAAAAAATTTGAAGAGTATCTTGCAGAAAAAGGTGTGAAGCAGTAACCTTGAGGGTGACCGGTGCCTTGAAGACACCGGTCATTCAGCTTCTAACGCACCACTTCAATAAATACACAACCGAAGACAACCGTTACCTTAAAGGTAACGGTTGTCTATATCTCATCTTCAAAAAAGATACTTCACAATTTCATCCCTGTCATCCCTTTTGTACCCTTTCACATAGTCTTTATAACCGTCACTTCCCTGCATTTGCGATAGAATTTCTTTCGTGGAGACAAAGCTTTGCCGACTCAGTCCACAGTAGTCGCGGTAACTGCTGAATTTCCATTGTTCGGGCGAGATTACCAAACGAGCGGCGACAGGATTAAGATGAATATATCTTGATAAATGCAGCAAGTACGTATCGTCATCAATATGCTTGAGTTTATATTTGCCTTCAAATAAATGTCCGCTCCGATTCAAATGCTTGTTGATGGCTTTTGCATAGGACTTGGAGAGATTGCCCATAAATTCAGAAAGAGCGTTGGGCCGATCTTGCCGAAGTAGAAGATGAAAATGATTCGGCATGAGACAGTAAACAAGAAGCGTGAGCTTTGAGTGATCTAAGTACTTTTTAATGCGTTGAAGAAAAAACTCGTAGTTGCGTTCTTCAAAAAAAATTCTTTCTCGATTGACACCACGATTGTAGATATGGAAATATTCTCCGACCGAAAGAAGATGATTTGTTTTTTGCGACATGAGTTCCCATTTTTTTAGTAAAGGTAACCGTTTTCTAAAATAACCGCTATCTTGATAGTAAAGGTAACCGTTTTCCGGCAAGAGCGAAAGCCTACGCTTAAAATAACCGCTATCTTGAAGATAGCGGTTATTTCTCCGTTTTCTGGAGCAAACGCCAACGCGCAGAAAACGGTTACCTTCTTCCTCAGCTTCTAACGCACCGCTGCAATAAACACATCCGAACGCATTGCCGCCAACCGTTTCACTTCCGATTCAATCTTGTCCAGATCGATCATTTGAATACATTCCAAATTATAGGGACATTCCTTTTTCCAGCATGGAGCGCAGTGAAGTCCTTCGGGGATGAGTTTTATTCCGCGGTCATAAAGATCGATCTCGCTCCAACAACTTAATCCGAACCACGCGATCACAAACTTCTTTAACCCGATCGCAACGTGCATCCCGAATGAATCGCCGGTGATGATCAGATCGCAGATATTCTCATAACAAATACCGCGGCGAACACCTTCGGTGGTCGGAGTATTCAAAACTTTGTCGCCCACTTTCCTGACGATCTCAGCGTTGCGCTCTGTATCTTCAGATCCTCCCACGAGAACGAGCCGGATTCCCGGCGTTCCATATAAGCGGTTGATCAGTTCAACATGCTGATCGATCGTCATTTTTTTGTTCGGATAGAGATACGAACAACCGGTATTGAAACCGACGATGAGATCGCGGCTGTTCAATCCGTGTTCATTTTTGTACCAATCGCAATAGTTTTTCTCCTCGTCGGAAAGATTCAACACATAATCATCCCGTCGGAATTTCAATTTCATCGCTTCCTGAGCGATCTGAGTCCCTGGTTTTGTGTTCTTGTGGAATTTCAGTTCATCGTCAAGACCGAGCAGATAGAAATAATTGGCTTCTTTGTTCAACGGAACGATCTGTCCGTTTTTGTTCAAACCAAAACCGAGTTTTTCTTTCGCCTTCAGCGTATTGGCAAACGCACAAGACCGTTTTGTTTTGTCGATGCTGTAAACAACATCAAAATCCATTTGTTGCAAAATAAGCCAACTTTCCGATTCCCAGACATACACCGAATCGATAAACGGATTGTTATCCAACAGACGGTACGCATTCTTGAGAGTGATCCACGAAATATGGCTCTTCGGGTATTTCCGTTTGATCGCCGGCAGCATCGCGGTAGTTTGAATCACCGCACCCATTGCATCAAGATTGATGATCAGAATTTTTTTTCCGATCGGTTCGTAATCAACACATTCCGTATAACACGTTGTGCCGGGAAAACACGGTTTATATCCGGTAAAGCGTTTACAATCTAGGATGAACAATTTTTTTGAGGTTTTTTTCTTTGTGAGAATTTTTTTTGCCATATATCTATTTCGTTCTCGCTGAAAAACGTAATATCTCACGCCAAGCCGCCAAGTTCGCAAAGACGAATTTAAATGTTTTTGGCGGCTTTGCGACTTTGCGAGAGACGTTTTAAGACTTTTTCAGTGTGAATTCTTTTGTACTAATTTTTGAAATGCGTTGAACACAATATCAACCGACAAATCTTTCATACAGACATTGCCGATTGGACATTCAGTTAAATTACATGCCAAACAATCCAATTCTTCATGCCTCACCCAACTGTTCTTTTTACCATACGGTCCTTGCAAATGTGGATTTGTTGGACCGAACAATCCAAGGGTTGGAACTCCCAGCGAAGCCGCGATGTGCATCGGACCGGAATCATTACTGACAAGATACGAACATTGAGAGAGCAACGCACCCATTTGTTTGAGCGAGGTTGCGGGAATGATAGAACTTTGACGATTCATGAGCGATTGGATCTTATGTACATCATCAAATTCTCCCGGTCCCCAAAACAAAAGAATATGCGCCTTCACGGAATCGGCGAGCCGATCGGCTAACTCTGCATAATTTTTAATTTCCCAGCGTTTTGTGTACCAACCGCCGCTCGGATTAATGCCGACAATCTTTGCGCCGAAGAGCTTGTTGGATTTTAACCATCGTTCGGCAAACAATGTATCATTTTCGGATAGTGCAAAATACGGATCGGAAGCTTCAATGGGAAGGCTAAATCCGCGAAGCACATCCAAATTAAAGTCGACATTATGCACTTCACCACCGCGCGGCGTGATCCGGATATTATACGCATACTCCCTTCCGCGAAACGGGAAACCAATTCTATGTTTTGCACCGCTCAATCTGGTCAGTAAAGCTGTCCGGGGATTTCCAAAAAGATCGATCACAACATCATATTTTTTATTCCGGACCTTTTGGATTAATGCGATGCCGGATTCTTCCTTCTTATTGAACGTGATAACTTCATTCACCCATGGATTTCCCCTTATGACATCCGAGGCAAATTGTTCACAAAGAAAATCAATCTTCAGATGAGGAAATTGTTTTTTGAGATTTTCGACCAGCGGCGTCGAAAGCAATACATCTCCGATCGCCCGCAGTTTGATTACCAATACTGACGAACTCGATTGAAATATGGAGGATTGATTCACGCGGCTTTCCGATATTATTTTTTTAGAAAATACCAAATAACGCATAGAATTCAAAGAAGCGTTGAGAAAAATCTCTGCGATGAATCTTGACTCACTTAGCGAGAATGAGTATTTTCTTTATATAGTTGATCCTTAAAAAGTCTTATTTGCAAAGTTATGCCATGAGTTTGTTTATTAAGCACGTGAAAATTTGAATCATTTCTGAATCCTTTTAATACACTCATGGCATAACTCACATTTTTTAAGGGACGACTATATAGTATCGTTCGTTTCGACATTACAATTCACAAAACCTCAAATAATATTGGAGATGCAATGAAAAAAACTCTTACTCTTCTTTTCTTGTCTGTTTTGGTTTCAGCATTTACCTTTGCACAAGTACACGTTGGCGCTAAATTTATTCCAAAAAAGACAACAACAAAACCTGATAGCGCTTGGTTTACCAATATCGGAATTCGCGGTGCATGGATTGCGCCGGATCTTGATAAAGACGGCAAACCAGAGCTTATTCTCACTGATTATGACAAACGCGGCAGAGTTCACGTATTTCAAGCAGTTGGTAATGACTCAATTGAATGGATTTGGTCATCGCCCTTTCTTGACACGCTCGGTGGCGACTCAAGTCCAAGGACAATCCGCACAGGTGATCTGGATGGTGATGGAAAAGGAGAAATTATTTTTCCTTCAACAGGTTTTGGTTATTTAATCTTTGAATGGAATGGTGTTGCAGGCAGCCATAAGTTTGGAACAAAACCTTCTGCAATTATTCCAAATAATGTTACCTATGGCTCAAATTTTGGTCCCAAAGCAGGTTTACCGCATGAAAGCAATAATATATCGCGGCGAATCGAAAACTTTGAAGTTTTTGATATTGACAAAGATGGAGTGCAAGAGCTTCTCACGCCGGTCAATCGAGTTGGGTTTCGCGACTTTTTAATTATTTCTGCCATTGGAGAATGGGAATTTGAAAATCAGGGTTTTGCATCATTTCAAATTGAAGGCAGCACAAACCTGCTTGCCAGCACAAAATTCGGCGGCGGCACACCGTATGCCATTGCACCAGCAGATTTAGATGGAGATGGTAAATATGAAATTGTGTGCCACAACTGGAACTTCGGAAATTATTGGGTAATGAAAGTAACCGGTCCCGATACATATATTCTTCCCGATACTGCCGAAGCAAATGCAACTAAATTTTACTATCAAGACCCGACAAAAGTAAACGATGTCGTTTCTCTGTTCGGGATTACTGTTGCAGATTTTGATAAAGATGGAAATCAAGAAGTGTATTTCCCGTGGTATAAAAGTTATCAAGAGCCACAACCAGGTTTCAGCCTTCATATGATTAACTACTCTCCTGGCAACAATGTTCTCGTTGCAGATTCGACGCACTCTTTCAATATTTCCGATGCCGTTTCGCTTGACGAAGCGGGAGAAACTGTTTCATCATTTATGGGAGTTGTCGGCGACCTTGATAGAAACGGAAAGAATGAACTTATTATCGGATCATTTTATCCTAGTACCGTTGTTGCAATGGAATTTCAAGGAGGAGATATTACAAAATCTGTAAACTATCTGAAGAAAGTTTACTACAAAGGTGAAAATGATAGTTATGCAACGCTTAATTATTTCGATTCGTTAGGCACAAAATATACGACCTTCACCCGCGATGAAAGTTTCCCATCAAAGCCTACAAGACCAATAGATTTTGATGGTGATGGCAAACTCGAAATAATTCTTCCATTCCAAGGAGTTTGGGATTCCACGCTTGTTACGTGGAAACATTTTGACGTGGCTTCCAATGCTTTTGTTACCGATTCAAGCAAAAATATCAGTAATCCCAAAAAATGGATATTCCGCTCGTTGGAAGCCGATATCGCTGGTTCTGTAAAAAGTAAGGATTTAACTGTCATTACACCGGATGATTATCAATTGAACCAGAACTACCCGAACCCGTTCAACCCGACGACGAATATCAATTTCGTTCTTCCGTTGAACAAAAAGGTCACGGCAAAGATCTATGACATGCTTGGTAAAGAGGTTCGAACGTTATTGAACAATGAATTTCTGGAAAAAGGAAGTCATACCGTAACCTGGAACGGACGAGACAACAGCGGAAAACAAGTCGCTTCCGGCGCATACATCTTCAAGATGGCGGCAGGAAACGTTGAGAAGAGCATGAAAATGATGTTGGTGAAATAAGAATTGGATAGCAGTAAAACAAAAAAACCTGAGTGATGAACTCAGGTTTTTTTATTCTAACTATTCACGCTTGAAAAAAAACAGAAACCCTTCGAGAGACGTGGACGAGAACCCTCATTTTTTGGTAGACGAGTTCACAAGATCATTCTTTCTGTTCTGAAAACGAAACGCAAACAACTTTTCGTCCATGTCTCGAGGGTTATCTTGCGGTTTTGTTGAAATTAAAAGTATTCGAGAGACATGGACGAGAACCCCCATTCTTCTGCGTTAGCCCCGTGAGATAGTATATGTTTGGCAGAGAAACGAATGATGAAGGTATTCTATCTCACGGGGCAGAATCGATATTTTTCTTTTAGAAAACCAAAACTTCACCCCGTGAGATAGTATATGTTTGGCAGAGAAACGAATGATGAAGGTATTCTATCTCACGGGGTAAATCGACTTTTCGTCCACGTCTCGAGCCTCTATTTGCAAAATCCTCGAAGGGTTCAGTAAAATTAATACGTCACACTCAACGAAACATACTGCACATTCTTCAACCTTCCGTAATCTGCAAACGCATAATCAATCTTGATTCCTGTCGAATAACTGAGGGCAAAGTTAACACCGAATCCCCAGGTGAGTCCTTGTTCCGAATTATCTAAGAATAGTGATCGATAGCCGATTCTGCCGAAGAACATTTCGTCGTAGGCAAGTTCCAAACCAGAATTGACATATTCAACGTTGTCATTGGGATGTGTAGCGTCTACAGCAACGGTGGCGCGGATATTGTCGCTTCTGAATGCATCCATCGATATACCGATCCTGAATGTAAGTGGAATGTCGTACGCATCGGTTTTATAGATCGACGAAATGTTCTGCGAACCTTGCCCGGAAATTCCGCCGGGAGTGTTGTTGAATGAAATATCGGTTCCGTCAAGTCGTAATTTTGTACCAAAATTGGAGATACTGGCTCCGATCTTCAGATCGTTGAATTGCGTCGTATAAATGGTTCCTATATCGAATGCGAATCCTTGCGACGACATGTTCCAGATCGATTCACGAATATATTTTCCAGTAAAACCGATGGAGAACCTGTCGGTCAGGTTTCTTGCATACGAAAACCCAAGGGCAAAAGAACTGGCATCCCACACTCTCCCGTCTCCATCCGGATTGCTCTCCGTGCGGACAATATCCTGAGGCACTCGCATCGACGTCAAGGAAATGCCTATTGTTCCCAGTTCTTCTAACGTTAATCCAGCCGCAACAAAATCATAATTCACATCGGCAAGCCATTGTGCGTGGTTAAATGTCGCTTCGCCGGGGGTCTTCATGCGAGCAAGTGCACCGGGATTCCAATATATCGAATAGACATCCCCTTCAAGTGCCGCAGCGCTGCTGCCCATTGCAATGGAACGCGCACCGGCCGGAATCTTTAAGAACTGCGCAACGGTTGTTCCCACTTTTGTGGTGGTCCGAAATAATTGTGCTTCTCCCTGATGTGAAAGAAGAAGAAGAAGACACAATGCAGTAATAAAAAATCGTGTTACAGTGGTCATTAACATTCTCCGTTATTAAAGATTACTTGATAACTGCTCAGCGTAAAAATATTGAAACTAACTCCGCCATTTATGGCGGAGTGTGAGTCAATACAGAAGCTACTGGCTTTAGCCATGATATTTTTTCA
>Ga0209516_1000131_pt1 | contig 20554 bp, 16 predicted proteins | sample Napbiome12C3dose_FD_187716 | JGI IMG/M metagenome (GOLD analysis project Ga0209516, IMG submission 187716) | Groundwater microbial communities from S. Glens Falls, New York, USA - Naphthalene biodegradation metagenome 12C3dose (SPAdes) (version 2) ... | reverse complement strand
GAAAAACTCGTTAGATAGTCATTGCGAGGCGTTTTTTGCCGAAGCAATCTTATAAATTTGAACAAAAGATTGCTTCGCTCGTAAAAAACACTCGCTCGCAATGACTTCTTCAGTGCTCACTATTTAGTTGAACCTTAAAAAGTCTTCATTAGCACAACCTTGTCAAGGTTATGTAATTAGATTTGTAAAATTTGGAAGTTATTTCATTGTTGAGTAAGAAACCTTGACAAGGTTTCTTACTTTTTAAGGGACGACTATTTAGGAATTCATCTTCTCAAAGTTCCTCTTTACTATGGCATTAGAAGGAATTTTTATTAACTGATGTTACGCAACAAGGGAAAAAACAACCGTCATTCCCGCATGTCCCGCTTTTTAGGATTCCGCACCGTGCGGGATTCACAATGCGGAATTTTTAGCGGGAATCTATAAAATGGATGCCCGATTAAAGTCCCGCTTTCCCAGATTCCGCTCACTTGCGGGATTTCCCGTTTTTTGGATTCCGCCTTGAACGGGATTCCAAACTGCGGAACAAAAAGCGGAACATTCAGGCATGACATCCTTATTTTATTAGGCTGTGTTACTACCGTGCGTAACATCAGTGAGTCTGCTCTAAAAAGGTATTTTTAAGAAAATAAATGCCAAATTTAAACTGAATTCGATACCTAAAAATTGAAATTAGACCTTTTTAGATTCGACTCATCAGTTATTAATACTTTTCTCTTGGTTTCAGGTGGTTCGTGTGTTATATTTATGTTGTTTTTCGCTCAAAAATCTACAAATTTCGCTAAAAACAACATATTTCCACATTTTCAGGCAACTCTTTGGAAAAATCGCTCTTTCGTTTATCACGTTGGCTAACGGTTTTAGCTCTTTTTCCTATCTCCTTATTTTCTCAGCGGTTATTCTACGAAAACGGCTCTCCGTCGCACCCTAATGTTTTGGGGTACGGTTCGCCCACTCGTTCCATTATAGATTTAGCAGGAGTGTGGGACTATTCGCTGGATGACGGTATCACTTGGCAAAAAGTGAAAATTCCGTCTGCGGCAAACTACGAAGGGAAGATCGTCTATCGCAGAAAATTTTCTGTGAGTGAAAATGCGGTCTCCAATAACACGTTCAAATTTGTTTCATACGGAATCAATTATCAAGCGGAAGTGTATGTCAACGAAACATTCGTCGGCAAACACGAAGGCGGGTACACTTCGTTTGAACTTGCCATTCCGGAAAATATCGTTCAAGTCGGTGCAGAAAATGTTATTCGAGTTGTAGTGAATAACACCCTCAATTACAAATCCACATTCCCTACCCGTCCTCAGGTCAGCGGATGGAAAAATTACAACGGCATTACCCGTGACATTTTTTTCGTTGCCACGCCAAAAGTATGGATCGATAAAGTGAACGTAGCGGTCGAGAGCATCGAACCAAAAGCGGTGAAGCTGCTTGTACAGCCGACTATTTCGTCGCTGGATCAAGAGGCGATCACATCGTTCGCGGGAAAACAATTTCAACTTTCCGTAGAGATTACCGAAGCAGCAACGGGTGTGGTTGTCGGGAAGGCAGTAACGGTTTCCGTTGCACCACAGGCGAATCGTGATGTTACGGAACAGATTTCTCTCCAGATTCCCAATGCAAAATTATGGTCTCCCGAAGCGCCGGAGTTGTACACTGCGAAGGTACAACTGCAAAGTGTCGAAGGAAAACAAATTTCTCTTGTTGATGAAACGGGTATTACGACGGGCATTCGTACGATCACAAAAGACAAGAGTTCACTCCTTTTTAATGCCGCACCGGTCACTCTTCAAGGTGTTGTGTGGGTGGAAGATTCTGAGAAACACGGAAGTGCGATGACGTACGAAGAAATGGAGCGGGATGTTGCGTTAATAAAAAATCTTGGAGCTAATGCTGTTCGCATCGCATTCCATCCGCCGCATCCATTCTTCATCCAACTCTGTAACCGATATGGATTGTTGGTGTTGCAGGAAATACCGAATTACGAGATCCCTTCAAGAATTTTAGATAATGATAATTATCGCACTCTTGCCGAAAATTATCTCAAAGAGATGATTCAGCGAGACAAACACAACCCGTCGATCATCGCGTGGGGACTCGGTGACGGCTTTGGTGTCGATGGAAATATTGAACACCATATCATCATGCATCTCCATCGTACGGCAAAATCTCTCGATGATCGATTGACCTACTTTGTTTCGCGCGGTGAGAATAACGGACTTTCGAAAGTGGTTGATATTGCGGCGCTTGGGTTCACGGGCGGCGATACGAAAACTCTCCGGACACGGCTTGCATCATGGAAAGAAACGCATCATCACCAGCCGATTATTGTCGGCGGATATGTGCAGGTGGCAGAAAAAGGAAATCGCAGCGGCTACAGTGATCCGATGTCGCAGGAAGCCCAGGCGAGAGGACTGTTGCAGCGGTACAATGCGTTAAAGGACATGAATCTTTCCGGCAGTTTTATTTTTTCATTCAATGATTTTCGCAGCGATCGTCCCATCATGAGTGTGAAACCGATCGTTCCGGATGTTCATACCAACGGGATTGTCGAGCTGAACCGGGAGAAAAAAGTCGCCTACAATATTGTTCGGTCTGTGTATCATAATGAAAAAATTTCTGCGCTTCCCATCGGCACTTATGTTCCACCCTCTCCGTATGTCTATGTCTTGATCGGTTTGGGACTGCTGATCGTTGCGGCATGGCTTATTAACAGTAACCGGCGGTATAGGGAAAGCACGCGTCGTGCCATCTTCAATTCCTACAATTTTTTTGCAGATATTCGCGACCAATTTACGCTTCCGTTGTTTCATACTACCTTTACGGCTGTGATCATCTCGATTACGTTTTCCGTGGTTGCCTCGAGCGTGTTACATCATTTCCGTTCCAGCGCAATGCTGGATTACGCTCTCTCGCATCTGTTCAATGATAATTTTAAGCGCATTATCATTCAAATGGCATGGAACCCGATTCTTTGTGTCGGTTATCTTGCAGCCCTTTTGATGCTCTGGTTCATTCTGTTCACTTTCCTGATACAGGTATTTTCGATTTTCGCACGGGTAAAGATCCGTCTTTTTCACTCGTATTCGATTGCCGTATGGACGGCGCTTCCGTGGGTGTTCTTTATTCCGGTGGGAATGATCCTCTATCGTGTGATGGAAAGTGATCCTTATGTGCCGTGGGTATTAGGATTGACGATGTTCATGTTCGTATGGGTTTATTTGCGAACGCTCAAAGGGATTTCTGTTATTTATCAGGTGTACACGCCAAAGATGTATTTCATTGGATGGGTGTTTGTTCTTGTGGTGCTCGGCGGTCTCTACGCGTATTTCGATTATGCATTCTCTCTGACGGCGTACGCCGAATTCTTCGTTTCGACAATTCTTCCATTTGCTTACTGACAAGTACGACGGACAATGTATCTCTCTAAAATAGAAGTCGTTGGTTTTAAATCGTTTGCGAACAAAGTGAACCTCACGTTCGATGCGGGGATCACTGCTATCGTGGGACCGAACGGGTGCGGCAAAACCAACGTCGTGGATGCAATTCGCTGGGCGCTCGGCGAGCAAAAGCCGAGCAGGTTGCGCAGCGACAAGATGGAAGATGTGATCTTCAACGGAACGAAAAATCGCAAACCGGTCGGGATGGCGGATGTATCGCTCACTATCGAAAATACCAAGGGCATTCTTCCTTCAGAATATAAAGAGGTCGTTATTACCCGCCGCGTGTACCGCTCGGGCGAAAGCGAATACTATCTGAACAAGACTCTCTGCCGTCTGAAAGACATCAAAGATCTTTTCATGGATACGGGCATGGGTCCGGATGCATATTCCGTGATCGAGTTGAAGATGGTCGAAACGATCCTGAGCGATAAAGCCGACGAACGCCGCCGATTGTTCGAAGAAGCCGCCGGCGTGACAAAATACAAAGTGCGCCGTAAAGAGACATTCACGAAGCTTGCCAATGTCCAGCAGGATTTGACCCGTGTGAATGACATCGTAAAAGAAGTACGGAAAACTGTCAACTCACTGGAACGCCAGGCGAATAAGGCAGAACAGTTCAATCTGCTGTCGCAGGATCTGCGCGCAACAGAGATCGTTCTTCTCGAACGAGAGTATGCGGAGATCATTCATTCCCTCGAACCGTTGAAAGAAAAATTGTCATCGGCGGTTGATGAAAAGAAAAAGATCAGCGATGAGCTGACATCGGAAGAGACACAGCTCGACGATCTGCGCGGCGAGCTGACCGCACTCGAGGAGAAATTGAACGACGTTCAGATAGAACTGAATGACCATCAACAAAAGATCAATCTTTCGCAGCAGGCACGCGTGAAAGCGAGCGAGCGGTCTATTTCCCTGAATGAGGCGATTGAACGGTACGAAAAAGAAAAAGTGGAACTGCAGGATCAATTAAAGGAACTTGAAGTTCGAACGACGGAGTTGATGCAGACAGTGGAAACGACGCACGCACAGGTTCTTACAGCGACGGTGCACTACAACGAGAAGAAAGGGGAACTCGATACATTCACCAGTCAGCTCGATGAAAAGAAAAACGAAGTCAAAGAGAAACAGGAGGAAGTTATTTCTCTTCTGCACCGGATTTCTGCAAAACGCAACGAATACGAACGAACAAAGGCACGGCTCGAAAATATTAACGGACGGTTGGAATATTCCGGCGAGGAAACATCTCTGTATAAGCAGGATCTGGAAACGAACGGTGCCCTTGTTGCAGAATTGACTTCACAGGACAAAGATTTACGCCGGCGGCGCGCGGAAGCGGAAATTCGTGCGCTTGATGCGGAAAAGGCAAAGATAGAGCTGCAATCCGAAATAGCATCGCTTCGTCATGAAGAATTTCAGATGCGTTCGAATATCGAACGCCGTCGTTCACGTCTTGATTTTCTTAAAGGACTTGTTGAAAGTCACGAAGGATTTTCCGAGGGGGCGAAGTATTTGCTGACCAATGACGAGTGGAAAGATGTTGTGCTCAACAGTGTTGCGGATTCGATGACAACCGATGCGCAATACCGCATTGCGGTCGAATCAGCATTGGGTGAATTTGCCAATTATATCGTAGTGAATTCGATCGAGGATGCACATCGCGGCGTGGAATTGCTGAAGAACAGCAATCATGGGCGCGCAACATTTATTTGTCTTGAAGCTGTTCCGCCGATGCGAAGCATGCTCGGCATATCGAACGATCAGTTTGAAATCAACGCTGCGGGTATGATCGACTGGGTTCGTAATATGGTGCAATGCGACCGCCAATACGAACACCTGTGTGATTTTCTTTTTGCGAACACTCTCATCGTGAAAGATATACACACCGCCAAACAGCTCGTCAAAAAACATGTGACCCTCCGATGCGTGACGCTGGATGGCGAGCTTGTGACCGGTTCCGGTGTGCTTCGCGGAGGGAGCAACCGTGTTGAAGACGGCGGAGTGATCGGCAAAAAACAACAGATCGATGAATTGCTCACAGAGATCGCTTCCCTCGAAAAACAGGTTGAATCGCTCCGCACATCGGTCACTGAAAATGAGAAGATATTTGCGACAACCGATGTGAAATCGTTGTTTGACGAAGCAAAAAAACTCGAACAGCAGATGACCACCGTTGAAATGCGAATTGCCCAAGTGGCATACGAAATGAAGCGGATGGAAGAAAATGTTCAGCGCAACGATGCTGACAGTGCCCGTTTGCGGGAGGAAGCCGACACACTCAACGAAGAATTGAAGAATCTTCAGCCGGCAATCGATGAGCTGGAAAGGAATAAATCCGCCGCCGAACAGCAATCCGGTGCGACGGCAAGCGAATTGGAAACAATGGAAGTGATGTGGAACGAATTTTCTAAAGTTGCAACCGATGCCCAACTGGAAATGATGCGCCTGGAAAACGAAGAGAAGAACTCTGCCCGCGAACTGGAGTATACAAATGCCACCATCAACAATATCAAGAATACGTATGCGCAGCGTGATGCCGATATTGACAATGCGAAAAAAGAGATAGAGAAGCTCAAGGAAGAATTGCTTTCCAACGCCGCCGAGATGCAGGAATTGGAAGCGGAATTAAAAGAGATTGTCGAACGCAAAAGAGTTGCGCAAGCCGATTTTAACACGAAACGCAACCACACGCACAACATCGAATTGAAGTTGAAGGATGCACGGCGGTTGCACGATTCGTCGATGTCTCTCTCTCACGAACTGGAGATGAAAATCTCCGAAATGACGATAAAGGCGCAGAATCTTGTTGCCCGCGCCAATGAAGAATTCGACTACGCATTGAAATTGAAGGAATTCCCCGCAGAGGAAGAGTTCGATCTTGAAGAGGAGCGTGAGGAAGTAAAACGCATCAAAGAAAAGATCCGTTCGCTGGGTGCGGTAAACTTTGCCGCGTTCGATGAATATAAAACTGAAAAAGAACGGATGGAATTCATCACGAGCCAGCGGGACGACCTGATCGAATCGGAAAAAACGCTGATCCAGACGATCGAAGAGATCAACACGACCGCCCAACGTGAGTTTTTAACGACCTTTGAAAAGATCCGCGAGAACTTCATCACGACCTTCAAAGGGCTCTTTGATGAAGGTGACGAGTGCGATCTTCAATTGGAAAAAGATGTCGATCCGCTCGAGGCACGCATTGAGATTACGGCAAAACCGCGCGGGAAACGTCCGACATCGATTGATCTCCTCTCCGGCGGTGAAAAAACATTGACGGCAATTGCATTATTGTTTGCGATCTACCTTGTGAAACCGTCGCCGTTCTGTATCCTCGATGAAGTGGATGCGCCGCTCGATGACTCGAACATCGACCGGTTCACGCGTATCATCAGAAAATTCAGCGACAATACCCAATTCATCGTCGTCACGCATAATAAGCGAACGATGGAATCTGCGAACGCGATGTATGGCGTGACAATGGAAGAACAGGGCGTATCGAAATTAGTATCGGTGCGTTTCAACGAAAATCCAGTGAGAACGAATTAAAAAAGTTGCCGTTGCAAAGAACAACGAAGAACTCCGTGGACGGGTGATGATCATGCAGAACGAGCTGACATATATTGTCTTTACTGATTTTGACGGAACGATCTCCGTCCTGTTTTCAGCAGTTTTTAAAAAAAGGTCAAAAAGTTGAGAAAATTGTTCAGAATCAAAGAATTTTTGATTAGATCGGGTGTCCCAAAGATAAAATGGTTCGTGATACCTTTGTCATTATCTTGTGCGAATGCATCCCTTCGGGACAAGAATATAGTGGTAGAGCCAGACGGTTTGTTTTCAATTACGTTTAAATCAAATATTTTTATTAGTAAAACATCGTAGATGTTTAATTTTTGTAATAAGACATATCTCTGGAAAAAAGATCCTCGTAGAGGATCAATTGTTTTTTTTTGATTGATTCGCCACGGCGAATCAGCAAAGAAATATTATAAATCCTCTACGAGGATTGAAATATGTGGGTTGAATATTTATCTACAACAATATAACCTCTACGAGGTTATCAAAAATAAATTACACACAATCCAATTCGTTTGTTTATTAGAGTGTCCCAATGCGGAAAACAGGAAAAGTTGCCATTGCAAAGAACAACGAAGAACTCCGTGGACGGGTGATGATAATGCAGAACGAACTGACATATATTGTCTTTACCGATTTTGACGGAACAATTTCCGTGCGTGATATTGGCGATGCAATGTTTGAACAGTTTGGCGATGCGGATGAGTGCGGCAAAATTTTTGAATTATATCGTACAGAAAAAATAAGCGCGCGCGAATGTTGGAAACGGGGATGCGCTTCGGTTCCTTCTATTACAGAAAATAAACTTACATTGTTTGCGCTTATGCAGTCAGTGGATAAAGATTTTAAAGCGTTTACGCAGTATTGCCACGCAAACAATATTCCGATAATTGTGTTGAGCGATGGATTTGATGCCTACATCAATCCCGTATTGAAAAAAGCAGGATTGGAATGGCTGCCGAGATTTTCAAACAGATTGCAGTTTAACAGCGATGGGACGATTGAGCCGATCTTTCCGCACACTGACGCAGAATGCACTCGATGTGCAAATTGTAAGCGGAATCATATGCTGACAAAGGCGAGCGATCAACAGGTGATTGTTTACATTGGTGATGGATATTCCGACCGCTGCCCGGCGCAATTTGCCGATGTGGTATTCGCAAAAGGCTCGCTCGTCGGTTTTTGTGAGACAAACAACATTACCTTTCACCGTTTTGAAGCTTTTGCCGATGTGCTCGCAAAGTTTCGTCTCATGGTAGAAAAAGGAAAACCACGCAAGCGCCGGACCGCCGAGCTTGCCCGTAAAGATATTTTTATGATGGAGTGATAGTGGATATTCGATTGAAAATTTTTGAAATGCGCAGTTACACGCCGATTCCATTTCTTATTGTAATGGTGGCGTTTGCTGAGCCGACAATTATAACATTGATTGTTGGGTTTGCAATTGCATTGCTTGGAGAAGCAATTCGATTTTGGGGCGTTTCCATTTGCGGAAGTGAAACACGGACAACGGGTGTTGTCGGCGCAACACATTTGGTCACAGACGGTCCGTTCGGGTATGTTCGCAATCCATTGTACGTGGGCAATATTTTGATCTATCTCGGGTGCGGCGTCATGTCCAATGCACTTGTGCCGTGGCTGCAAATTACCGCGTTCGTGTATTTTGTGGTACAGTATCATTTTATCGTGTCGCGGGAAGAAGATTATCTGAAGGGAGTGTTCGGTGAAGAATACGTTCGGTATTGCGGTACCGTACCGAGATTCTTTCCACGATTCACGCAATATGTCGGTGAACATTCGTTCCATCGTGAGGCAGATTTTACACGCGGTTTCAAATCGGAAACAAGAACATTGCAGGCATTCTCTGCGGTTGTTCTGCTGATTCTTGCACGATACTTCGTAGGATAACATGATCCAACGCGTGATGATGATAGCGGGCGAAGCATCCGGCGACGCGCACGGAGCCGGCGTTGTGAGGGAATTGAAGCGGCGGCAGCCCGGTATCGAAATTTTCGGTGTTGGCGGAGATAAGATGCAGAAGGAAGGAATGCAGTTGACGTTTCATGTGCGCGAGATGTCCTTCATGGGATTTGTGGAAGTAGTACAACATCTTCCGTTGATCCGTTCGGTGGAAAAAACCCTGGAACAGTTGTTGAAGTTCAAAAAACCCGATGTGGTTGTCTTGATCGACTATCCGGGATTTAACTTGCGGTTTGCACGAACGATCAAAAAATACGGCATCAAGGTCGTGTATTATATCAGTCCCCAGGTGTGGGCATGGAAAAAAAGCCGAGTGAGGAAGATGAAAGCGTTGGTCGACAGGATGCTTGTCGTTTTTCCGTTTGAAGTTCCGATCTACGAAAAAGAAAATATTCCTGTTCAATTTGTCGGGCATCCCCTGATCGAAGAAATGCAGGAAGTGATGTCGAAAGAGCAATTCAGAAAACGTTTCGGTTTAGATAGTTCGAAGAAATTCATTGCGGTCATCCCGGGAAGCCGACGGCAAGAGATCGAGAATCTGTTCTCGGTGATGGTGCGGGCAGCAGTTGAAGTTGCAGGAAGTGAAAAAGAAGTTGTTGTGCCTGTTGCTCCAAATTTGTCGATTGATCTTTATCAGCACCATTTGCCGCCGAATGCCAATGTCAAATTCATCCAGCATGCCACGCATGAGGTGATGAAGTATGCGGAGTTCGCATTTGTGACATCCGGAACGGCGACACTGGAAACGGCGTGCAGTGAAACGCCGATGGTTGTGGTGTACAAAACGTCCGCCATCACCTATTGGATCGCACGTTGTGTGGTGAAGATCAAAAATATCGCACTGGTAAATATTGTTGCGGGAAAGACGATCGTACCGGAAATGATACAGCATAATGCAACGGTCGATACATTGGCAAATGAAGCGAACAAAATTCTTAATTTTCCCGAACGATACAACGAGATGAAGAATGAACTGAAGATTGTACGGGAGAAACTGGGCGGAGTCGGGGCGTCGGCACATGTTGCAGAAGCTATTCTTGTCGTATGAAAGAGCGAATGATATTGTTCTTCATCCGTACAGTGCTGTGGAAAGTGGCTTTGTGGTGGTGCAAATCGCTCAGGATCAAAAGAACCGGTAATGAACGATTTGATGTTCTCCGGTTTGAGAAGAAGAATTACGTTGTTGCTTTTTGGCATCACTCAATGATGATCGGATGGTTTTTACACCGTCCATTGCCGAATCAAACAGTGTCGGCTCTGGTCAGTCAGAGCAAAGACGGCGAGTATCTATCGAACGTGATCGAACGATGGGGGTTTACAATGTTCCGCGGTTCATCGCACATCGGCGGGAAAGAGGCAATGCAACTGATGACGGATGCGGTGAATGCCGGAAGTTCAATCTGTATTACTCCCGATGGACCGCGCGGACCGCGGCATGAAATGAAAATGGGTACGGTTCGTTTGGCTCAAAAAACCGGCGTCCATCTTGTGCTTGTCGGAATTGCGGCGAAGAAGAAAAAACAGTTGCGCAGTTGGGATAAGTTCGAAGTGCCGATACCGTTTACCAATGTTGTTGCGTGCTACAGTGAACCGCTGGTCGTTCCTCAAGAATTGAACGGTGAATCGTTGGAAGCATTAAAACTCAACATGCAGCAGCGACTAATAGAGCTCACGTTGCAAGCGGAGAAGATGCTCCGCTCAACGAGTCGAGTCTTCGACCAGAATGGCAGACAAGTGTGAAACCGCATCCCCTTTTGTTCCCGCTGTCGTGGATATATGGAATTATTGTGACACTGCGGAATTGGTTCTTTGAGATCGGATTATTGAAATCGGTGGATGTCGGTGTGCCGGTGATTTCCGTCGGAAATATTACCACAGGTGGAACGGGGAAAACACCGGTTGTTGAAAACATTGCAAAGATTTTTATTGCCAGCGGAAAAAAAGTTGCGGTCGTTAGCCGCGGATATGGACGAAAAAGTCTTGGGAATGTCGTTGTCAGTGATGGCAAAAATATTTTTACGAATGTGGAAGAGGCTGGAGACGAGCCGTTATTCCTTGCACAGCAATTACAAAACGGGATTGTGATTGTTGATGAGGATAGAGCGAGAGGTGCAAAAAAAGCAATTGAAGAATTCAGTGCAGAAATGATTATTCTCGACGACGGATTTCAGCACCGTTATCTGAGGCGGAATGTCGATATCGTGTTGATGGATGCGGACAACATGCCGTTTGATTCAATGCTTCTTCCTGCCGGATATCGTCGTGAACCGGTGAGGAGTTTGAAGAGAGCGCATGCCGTGGTCTTGACGAAAGTGGAGAACGAATATGCCGCAAAAGAATTTCTGGATCGTGCAGAGTTCAATTCGATTGAGCACAAATTTACAAGTTCGTATCGTGTCGTTGGACTGACGAATATTTTCAACGGAGTTATTCAGTCGCTCGACATGCTGAAAGAACATTCCGTGATTGCATTGTGCGGGATAGCGAAACCGGAGAATTTCAAAAAGAGCGTGGATGCGACCGGTGCAGCGGTGAAGGATTTTTTGTCGTATGATGATCACCATCGGTTTACAGGATCTGATATCGATGACATTATTAAGGTATTTCACAACATGAGAGTCGATTTCATCGTTACCACTGAAAAAGATGCAGTGCGGTTGGAAGAATTTAAGGATGACTTTCGAGGGATCCCTGTGGTCGCTCTGAAAATGGAAGTTGTGATCCATCAAGAAGATGAATGGAAGAAGTTTCTGCAGAAGGCAATAACGAAATGAAAATTGCAGTTACAGATAACGGCAACGAGGGGAAAAGAAAACTGTATTTGGATTGGTTGAAGTTTCTCAATCCGATGGCGGAGACTGTGATCCTCTCGCATACCAACAACAGCGCCGATGATGTGAAAAATTTTGACGGATTACTTTTAACAGGCGGTGAAGATGTGAATCCTGAAAAGTCGAAGGCGATGCCGCTGCATGTGGTCGGAAAACCAAATCTTCAACGAGATGAATTTGAATTTGCTCTGCTCGATCGTGCGTTGAAAAACAACATGCCGATTCTCGGCATCTGCCGCGGATTGCAAGTGGCAAATGTATTTTTAGGCGGAACGCTCTATGCAGATTTGCAGTTTGCAGGATTTCAACAACATACTACGAAAGATCAAGAGCCGGAAATGCGGCATGCCATTCGAGTCGTTGAACATTCGTTGATGAATGAAGTTGCCGGAGCTACGATCGGCGAGATCAATTCATATCATCATCAAGCCGTGAAAACCGTTGCGGAAGAACTGATGATATCGGGTTATTCTGACGACAATGTTATTGAATCTTTGGAATGGAAAAGAAAATCCGGCAGATCATTCGTGCTCCTGGTACAATGGCATCCCGAGCGCATGAAGGATCGGGAAAATCCGTTTACCTACAATGTGGGCAAACGGTTTTTCGATGAAGTGTTGAACACAATTACAGTATCATTGATACAACGCAGTGATGCGTGAATTATTTAAACATTGGGCGATTGCCCGAAAGGAACAGTAGCAATGAAACTTTCCGATTATAAATATCCGGTTCCGCGGAATCTTATCGCCAAAACTCCCGCCAATCCGCGCGACCACGCGAGGCTGCTGGTGGTGAACAGAGCCGATGAGACATTCGAGGACAGGCACTTTTACGATATCGTTGACTACTTCGAAAAAGGTGATGCCATTGTTGTCAACGAAACTAAAGTGTTTCAGGCGCGGCTGATTGGGAAAAAAGAAAAGACCAACGCAAAGATCGAGGTTTTTCTTCTTCGCCAATTGAATGTTGAGGAGAATATCTGGGATGTGATCGTTGATCCGGCGCGCAAAGTGCGTATCGGCAACAAGATCTATTTTGACAATGGCAATCTCTGGTGCGAAGTGATCGACAATACCACCTCACGCGGCAGAACGGTGCGGTTCAACTACACCGGCGACTTCTTTAAAGTGATCGATAAGATCGGCTTAACGCCTTTGCCGCAATACATCAAACGTGAACCGACGGCAAATGATAAGGATTCCTATCAGACCATCTTTGCGGAAAAACTGGGTGCTGTTGCTGCTCCGACCGCCGGACTTCACTTCACGAAGCCGCTGGTGACAAAGCTGGAAAAAAGGGGAGTGAATTTTACCTCTGTCATTCTTCACATCGGTCTCGGAACGTTTCGCACCGTTGAAGTGGAAGATCTGACCAAACATAAAATGGATTCCGAATATTTTGAAGTGAACGAAAATGCGGTGAAAGTCGTCAACAAGGCGATCGATTCCCGGAAAAAGATATGTGTAGTAGGAACAAGCACCTCGCGTGCGCTTGAATCGAGCGTGACGACCGAAGGACATCTTAAAGTACTGCGCGGCTGGACCGACAAGTTCATCTTTCTGCCGTACAATTTTAAGATCGCCGATCGGTTGATCACAAATTTTCATATGCCGGAATCAACATTATTGATGCTGGTTGCCGCATTTGCAGGGCATGAGTTGACCATGCGCGCATACAAACATGCGATCAAAAAGGGATACCGGTTTTACAGCTATGGTGATGCAATGTTGATATTGTAACTGATGTTACGCACGGCAGAAATAATGCCTAATGAAATAAGGATGTCATGCCCGAATGTCCCGCTTTTAGTTCCGCAGTTTGGAATCCCGTTAGTGCGGAATCCAGAAAACGGGAGATTCCGTTCGTTGCGGGATTTGCCGCTTTTCGCATTCCGCTTGAGCGGCAAATCCCGCAGGTGAGCGGAATCTTGGAAGGCGGGACATCCCGTACAGCGGGACATGCGGGAATGACAGTTGGGCATCTCTAAAAACAGTGTCGTCATTGCGAGCGAAGCGAAGCAATCTTCGTTTCTGTGTAATAGAAAGGGATTGCTTCGGTCGTTCCTCCCTCGCAATGACAATTTGTTTAGGTTTTTAGAGATGCCCAGTTGTTTTTTTCGTTTTGCGTAACATCAGATTGTAAGAACGATAAAAGAACAAATCTTATGGAAAATTTTATTTCGGAGAAATTCATGATCACGCTTCTCATCAATCTTGCGTTGGTGGGAACGTTTGGTTATTTGTTGACCCGAAAAAATCTGCTGGCGTATTTTTCCCAGGGCAAATGGTGGCTCACATGGCTTTCCATCGCCATCATTACATTGATGGATGAATTGACTTCCATCTTCTATGCGCCGAGCGAAGCGTTCCGTGTCATCGGTACGAATGCGATCGCCTTCTTGATTCTCACAGCGCTCCTGATCCGCCTCATTTCGACCCGTATGGTGGAGATCGCGGAAATTCTTGAAGTCCACGGCATTAAAGGGGGTGGTGTTTATTCTTTTTCCTATTTGGTATTGGGACCGTCGGTATCATTTATCGCAGTGGCATCTATTATCGTAACGTATGTGCTGACGGCGAGCATATCGACGGTCAGTGCGGTGAATAACGGTATGGCGTTTATTCAACTTTCCGAGACGGGAAAGTTCGGTCTCCAGCTCGGGATCATTTGGTTTGTAGCGTTTCTGAATATTCTCGGCATTAAGGACAATGCAAAATTCACGTTCGGTATCTTTATTATTGCTGCTTTAATTCTTGTGAATCTTTTAACCGCCGGAGTGATGACGATGGAGGAGCATCATTGGAGCGTTGTCGGGGAGAGTTTCTCCAATGTTGCCGTTGGTATGGACGACGGAAATATCTTTAATGCATTCTTCTTTCTGGTGATCGGAGTATCCAGTTGTATCCTCGCGTATTCGGGAATTGAATCGGTTGTTCAAACCGCGAGTTTGGTGAAGTCGTGGCGGGATGTTGGAAGAGCATACATGTTCCTTGCGCTGACCGTCGGTATCTTCACTCCATTTTTGGCTGCCGTTGTTCTCTCTTCCGATATCAATCATTTAGAGCATGAAACCGATCTGATAACACAGTTCGCAAAAATGGTTGGCGGAGTTCCCTTCGGTTATATCGTCGGAATCCTCGCAAGTGTCTTATTAATGATGGCAGTGAATACTGCCTACATCGCATCGAGCGAGTTGATGGAACGGGTTGCGCATCGGTATGGATTTCATTGGATCGTTAAAACCAATAATCGGCAGTCGCTGTATCGTATCCATATTTTGAATGGACTCTTTTACACATTTATCGTCTACATCACCGGTGGAAATCAAACGCGACTTGCTGAAATGTACGCCCTTGGTCTGCTTGCCAGTTTTGCCATCAATATCGGCTGTCTGTTGATTTATCGATATTTCAAAGGGACGAAGGACAGCCGCGCCTATAATACGTCGAGGATGGGAACACTGTTAATTTTTATCTTTTTGGTTAGCTGTTCCATTTATCTCGGTTATCATAAGCCGTACGGCACGTTGATGTGGTCGAGTGTTACAGCAATTTTCCTGTTTATCGGTTTGCGAGTGGCACAAACGCGTGCGCCGGAGATAAAAGAAATTCAACAAACGGATCAGCCGCTGAATATGATATTCTATCTTGTCGAATCCGAAGCGGAGAATCTGAATATCTATTTCCGCCGCCCGAAGGAGAACGCACCGCAGATCGACGATCAATCATCGGCTTTTATCAGCCTGTATCATCCGCGGCAGGGAATTCCCGAAAAAGTGGCGTCGAATCATTTCCGTTTTGCCAACCAGAGCCAATCCATTTATCATGGAATGACGGAAATTCTGTATGCATTGGATTACGAACTCCCGCATAAAAAGATCACCGTGCATCTCGGCTGGCCGACATCTTCATGGATCGATCGTCTTTCGATCGGCGTAATGATACTGAGCATGATGCGTTTGCCCAAACTGTTTCCACGGTTCAATTTTGTGATCGAATATTCCGGAAAAGAGAAACCGGCAAAATAATCATGTTCGTCAGCGTCATTATACCGGCGGCAGGCTTCGGCGAGCGGATGGGGGCAACCATCGGCAAGCAATTTTTGTTGCTCAGCGGCAAGCCGATTCTGGTGCACACAATCGAGCGATTTCAAGCCTGCGATGCAGTGAATGAAATAATAGTGGCGACACAGAAGACCTCATTCTCACTCATCGAGGAGATCAAGCGTACATTTGCTCTCACAAAATTGAAACCTCCCGTTGTAGGGGGGCATCGGCGGCAAGATTCCATTGTTAATGCAATGAAAACTATCGATGACCGATCGGATATCATTTCCGTGCACGATGCGGTACGGCCGTTTGTGCATTTGAAAGAGATCACGCAATCGATTGAAACTGCCAAGTTTTTCGGTGCCTCGATCGTTGCCGTGCGGGCAAAAGATACCATGAAACTGGCGACAACCGACGGCAGAGTGGAAAAGACACTGAGTCGTTCATCGCTGTGGAGCGTTCAGACACCGCAGACATTTCAACGGAAGATCCTTTTCGAGGCTTACGACTTTGCAGTGAAGAACGGTATAACAGCGACCGATGATTCTTTCTTGGTCGAACAAATAGGGATCTCGCCGATCATTGTCGAAGGCGGTTACGAGAATATTAAGATCACGACGCCTGATGATATGCTTCTTGCCGAGTTATTGGTAAAGCGATTTGTTCCGTAATTTAACGAATTTCCAGAAAGATCGTCAACATCGCTTGCTTATAAGCGTTGAAATTTATTACTTTTACTACACCATGAACTATTAAGAGGATCTCACACTATGGAAAATCTTGCCCTTGTTTTACTTTTGAGTTATATCATTGGCTCGATTCCAACCAGTATCGTTGCAACAAGAATTGCAAACACCGGCGATATCAGAAAGTTCGGAAGCGGCAATGCAGGTGGAACCAATGTCTTGCGCATGCTTGGATGGAAGATCGGCGTTGCGGTGATCATATTCGATCTCATAAAGGGTGTTGCAGCATCATACTACATTCCACAGATCTTTTGGGATCCGAATCCGCTGCCGTTCAACAACGCAACACCATTCGATGATTATACGGTGGTGCAGATTTTGTGCGGCGTTGCCGCAGTGTTCGGACATATTTGGACGTTGTTTGCAAGTTTCAAAGGGGGGAAAGGGGTGGCGACCGGCGCGGGAATGATATTGGGTCTCGCTCCCGTGGAATTTTCTGTATCCATCGGTATATTTATGATCGCATTTCTTTTGTGGCGGTATGTATCGCTTGGTTCCATTCTTGCGACTTGTGCGATTCCGGTGACAATGTTCATTCGGGAACATCTATTTATGGTCGATATCCAGGGGTACCATACGTTGGTATATTTTTCCATCGGAGTGAGTCTTCTTATTGTCTATACTCATCGGGAGAATGTGAGGCGATTGCTGGAGGGAACTGAGAATAAGCTCACCAGTTTTAAAGGCAACCGGTAATCGTAAATAGTTGAACCTTAAAAAGTCTTCATTAGCACAATTCGCCGCGGCGAATCAAGGTATGTAATTAGTTGACCCTTAAAAAGTCTCGATGCGCGCAACCTTCCGAAGGTTGTACCTTTTGGATAGTTGAATTCTGAAAGAATTTTCGCTATCTGTAGAAAAACCTTCGGAAGGTTTCCTACTTTTTGCGGAGCATACTTCGTATAAGGGACGACTAAATATCTCTCATTAATTGTAAGAGTTCTCTATGCGAATTTCTGTTTTAGGCGCGGGAAGCTGGGGAACTACGCTGGCGATGCTGCTGTGTGAAAATTTTCGCGATGTGACGCTGTGGAGTTACCGCGCAGATCAGGCGGAAGAGATGCGTGAACAGCGTACCAATCAAGATTATCTTCCCGGTGTACCCTTACCTGCTCATCTCAAGATCTCCAACGATATTCAAGAAGCGGCATGGAAAAAAGATATCATCGTTGCCGCTGTTCCTTCGCAGTTTCTTCGCCACATTCTCAAAGATATCGCGCAATTTGACCTTAGTGAAACCATCATCGTCAACGTCGCAAAAGGTATCGAGAACAATTCCCTCATGACAATGTCCGAAGTGATGCTGGACGTGCTCGAACATGAAAAAAAATCGAACGTCGCCATTCTTTCCGGACCAAGCCACGCCGAAGAAGTTGTGAAGAAAATCCCCACGGCGGTGGTGTCCGCATCATTCAGTGTACGCACAGCCAAGATCATCGCGAATATTTTCAGCACGACGTTCTTTCGTGTCTATGTTTCGGACGATATCCGCGGTGTTGAACTTGGCGGTGCGTTGAAGAATGTCATCGCCATTGGTGCTGGTGTTGTTGATGGTGCCGGCTTCGGCGACAATACAAAAGCCGCGATCATTACGCGGGGCATCGCCGAGATGACCCGGCTTGGCGATAAAATGGGGGCATTGTCTCGTACATTTTCCGGTCTCTCCGGTGTCGGCGATCTGATCGTAACATGTATGAGCAGACATAGTCGTAATCGTTTCGTCGGTGAACAGCTCGGCAAGGGCAGAAAACTGACGGACATTCTGGATGAAATGATCATGGTGGCGGAAGGAGTGGCAACATCCAAATCTGCCGTTGATCTTGCACTCAAGCATCATACGGAAATGGCGATCTTTTCCGAAGTGTACAACATCATGTTTGAAGGAAAAGAGCCGCACCAGGCAACGGAAGACCTAATGACGCGCAGTATCAAAGGCGAACACTAAACGTTTTGTTTCACGCAAAGACGCTAAGCCTGCCTGCCGAAAGAACGAGTTCTTTCGTTCGGTAGGCAGGTCGCAGAGATATTGTTTAAAATTTACTTTTGTGTCTTTGCGACTTTGCTTGAGATTCTTTTCAGTCATTTCTAACTATTACTGCCATGAAAAAAATTACCGTTTTGTTTTTTCTCCCGCTATTCCTTTCTGCCCAACAATTCGCTGATGTCGTTTATACCAACGGTAAAATATGGACGGTCGATACATCAAAACCGGAAGCGGAAGCCGTTGCTGTTTTTAACGGCAAAATCATAGCTGTCGGTTCATCAAAAGAAATGAAGCCGTACATCGGCAAACGAACAAAGGTTGTCAATCTGAAAAAAAAGCGTATGCTGCCCGGCTTCATCGATAATCACACGCATTTTATGAGCGGAGGATTCCAATTGCAAAGTGTCGATCTGCGATATGCGAAAGATGAACATGAATTTGCCCGGATCATTAAAAAACGAGCGGAAGAAAAACCGGGGAAATGGATCACCGGCGGCGATTGGGACCACGATCTGTGGAAAAGCGGCAATCTTCCGACAAAAGAAATGGTTGACAACTATACTTCCAACACGCCTGTTTTTGTCAATCGTTATGACGGACATATGGCGCTGGCGAACAGTTACATTCTAAAACTTGCAGGAATCACGAAAGACACTCCCGATCCACCCGGAGGAACAATTGTGCACGATCCAAAAACAGGTGAACCAACCGGATTGCTAAAGGATGAAGCGATGACTCCGATCTGGGGTTTTATTCCTGCACCGTCGGATGACGACATGATCAACACTGCCCGTCTTGCACTTGCCGAAGCACGCAAACTTGGAATAACGAGTATTCAAGACATGGCATACTCCAACGGCGAGCGGGACATCAAAACATACAGTGAGTTGAACAGACGAGGTGAGTTGACCTCGCGAATGAATTGTGTCGGTTACATCTCCGATTGGCGGTCACTTGCACAAAGTGGTATCCAGGCGCCGTTTGGCGATGAGATGATGCGTCTTGGTTCGCTGAAAGCATTTGTTGACGGTTCCCTCGGTTCTTCTACCGCGTTGTTTTTTGATCCGTACAATTCCGATCCGACCACGCGCGGACTTCCGATGGATGTTGCATTGGATGGACGGTTAGAGCGATGGGTAGCAAGCGCGGACAGCGCAAGACTACAATTACGTATTCATGCCATCGGCGACAGTGCCAACAGTCTTTTGCTCGATATGTTTGAGCGCATCACAAAGAAAAATCCGAAATGGGATCGCCGATTCCGCATTGAGCACGCTCAGCACATACATCCGAAAGATTTCAAACGTTTTGCAGAACTCGGAGTGATCGCCGCGGTACAGCCGTATCATGCAATCGATGACGGTCGTTGGGCAATAAAACGCATCGGTGATGAGCGCTGCAAAACGACATATCCGTTCAGGACATTCTTGGATAACGGAGTGAAGATGTGTTTCGGCAGCGATTGGACAGTTGCTCCGCTTAATCCGTTACTTGGAATTTATGCCGCTGTCACCAGACGAACAACGGATGGTGCGAATCCGAACGGTTGGTATCCTGAGCAGAAAATTTCCGTGAAAGAAGCGATTGAATGTTACACCATCAATAATGCGTATGCCGCTTTCGAAGAAAACGAGAAAGGAAGTATCACCGTGGGTAAACTTGCCGATTTTGTTGTGCTCAACGAAGATATTCTCACCATCGATCCTATTCAGATCGAAAACGTGCAGGTTGAGTTGGCGGTGTTGGGCGGGAAGATTGTTTATCAAAAGTAGATAATGTAAATTTAACCATATGCTCATATCAAAAATAATACGTAACTACTCAGCGTGCATTAGCGACAGAGAGTTAAGTGATTTAAATATAACAACTTAAGACTTGTACTTTTAAAATATGCTTTGTATTTTGTGTAAGTGAAAACGCCAATACTTACTCGAGAACAA
>Ga0209516_1000130_pt1 | contig 20716 bp, 19 predicted proteins | sample Napbiome12C3dose_FD_187716 | JGI IMG/M metagenome (GOLD analysis project Ga0209516, IMG submission 187716) | Groundwater microbial communities from S. Glens Falls, New York, USA - Naphthalene biodegradation metagenome 12C3dose (SPAdes) (version 2) ... | reverse complement strand
CCTTGACATGGGCGCCGGCCACGCGCAGCGACGGAATGCGGTCGATAACGTCGATGGCGAGCGAAAAGCGGTCGATCTCGTTCTGGATCGCCAGTTCCAGCGGCGTGTTGATGCTGCCTTTCTCCTTGTAGCCGCGCACGTGGAAGTTCTTGTGGTTGGTGCGGCGGTAGGCGAGGCGGTGAATCAGCCAGGGGTAGCCGTGGAAGTTGAAAATCACCGGCTTATCGATGGTGAACAGGCTGTCGAAGTCCTTGTCCGAGAGGCCGTGCGGATGCTCGCTGGCAGGCGTCAGGCGGTAGAGATCGACCACGTTCACGAAGCGGATTTTGATCTGCGGGAAAGCCTCGCGCAGCAGCACGCTGGCGGCGAGCGCCTCCTTGGTCGGAATGTCGCCGGCGGACGCCATCACCACGTCGGGCTCGCAGCCGGCGTCGTTGCTGGCCCAGTCCCAGATGCCGATGCCCTTGGTGCAGTGCTTGACGGCGGCATCCATGTCCAGGTATTGCAGGTGCTTCTGCTTGTCGCAGACGATGACGTTGATGTAGTCGGTGCTCTTCAGACAATGGTCGGCCACGGAGAGCAGGCAGTTCACGTCGGGCGGCAGGTAGATGCGCGTCACCGACGGGCTCTTGTTCACCACCAGGTCGAGGAAGCCGGGGTCCTGGTGGGTGAAGCCGTTGTGATCCTGGCGCCAGACCGTGGAGGTGATGAGCAGGTTGAGCGAGGACACCGGCGCGCGCCAGGCCACTTCCTTTGCCATGGCCAGCCACTTGGCATGCTGATTGAACATCGAGTCGATGACATGGACGAAAGCCTCGTAGGTGGAGAAGAAGCCGTGCCGCCCGGTCAGCAGATAGCCTTCGAGCCAGCCTTCGAGAGTGTGCTCGGACAGTATCTCCATGACGCGGCCGTCGGCCGACAATTCGCCGCCGTCGGCATCTTCCGGCAGCAGGTCGGCCAGCCAGGTCTTCTTGCTGACGGCGTAGATGTCGTCGAGCTTGTTGGAGCTGTTCTCGTCGGGGCCGAAGACGCGGAAGTTGCTCATGTTCCGCGCCATGATGTCGCGCAGCCAGCGGCCCAGCGGCCGGGTGTTTTCGGCCACCTCCTTGCCGGGGCCGGGCAGGGCGGCGGCATAGTCGCGGAAGTCGGGAATGCGCAGGGCGCGGCGCAGAACGCCGCCGTTGGCGTGGGGATTGGCGCTCATGCGGCGCGTGCCCCTGGGCGCCAGGGCTTTCAACTGCGGCACCAGCCGGCCGTCGGCATCGAACAGTTCCTCGGGCCGATAGCTCCTCAGCCAGGCTTCCAGCTTGGCGAGATTTTCCGGCTTGGCCTTGACGTCGCCCATGGGCACCTGATGGGCGCGCCAGGACGCCTCGACCTTGTGGCCGTTCACTTCCTTGGGGCCGGTCCAGCCCTTGGGGCTGCGCAGCACAATCATGGGCCAGCGCGGCCGTGTTGCCTTGCCCGACAGACGCGCATCGGTCTGGAGGCGGCGGATTTCCAGCACGCACTGCTCCAGGGTTGCCGCCATCTTGCCGTGCATTTCCATCGGGTCGTCGCCCTCGACGAAATGGGGCGTCCAGCCGTAACCGCGGAACAGCGCTTCCAGCTCCTCGTGGGAAATGCGCGACAGGAGGGTCGGGTTGTTGATCTTGTAGCCGTTGAGATGGAGGATGGGCAGTACCGCGCCATCGCGGATCGGGTTGAGGAATTTGTTGGAATGCCACGAGGTGGCGAGCGGAGCGGTTTCGGCTTCGCCGTCGCCGACCATCACCGTCACCAGCAGGTCGGGGTTGTCGTAGGCGGCACCGAAGGCGTGGGAGATGGAATAGCCCAGTTCGCCGCCCTCGTGGATAGAGCCCGGCGTCTCCGGCGTGCAGTGGCTGCCGATGCCGCCGGGGAAGGAGAACTCCTTGAAGAACTGGCGCAGGCCGTCTTCATTCTCGCCCTTGTTCGGATACACCTCGCTGTAAGTGCCTTCCAGATACACAGGGCCGAGAACGCCGGGTGCGCCGTGACCGGGGCCGGCGAGGAAAATGGCGTCGAGGTCGTATTTGGCGATGAGCCGGTTCAGGTGCACATAGGCGAAGGCGAGGCCGGGGCTCGCGCCCCAGTGGCCGAGCAGGCGAGCCTTGACGTGTTCGGGTTTCAAGGGCTCCCGCAGCAGCGGGTTGTCCTTCAGGTAGATCATGCCCGCCGCCAGGTAGTTGCAGGCGCGCCAGTAGGCGTCGATGTGCACGATTTCCTCGATTGCAGCAGTTGCGGGCTGGTTCATGGGGGCACCTGATGGAATGAAATTTGAATGGAAGATTATTTCGGCGCAAGGTAACAGCCGGATAACAGGGACATGACAGCTTGTCGAGCGGGAGGGGGTTATGTATGACTACATTTCTCTTCGGCACATTGCTGCCGCTCGCGGGGGCGCCGACCCGGTATCCCGCCCCGGCTCACGGCGCTGAAAAACGCGCAGATCGCCAGAGCGGGATACCGGGCCGTCGCCCGTCGGCGCGGGTGCGGGTTGGCGGCAAACCCGCGCCGCGCCCTTGTCACGCGTTGGCCAGTTCCACCTCGGGCTGCCGCCACGAGTACTGTTCCATCGTCGTCCGGTATTTGCGGCGCATGCGGCTGGCGTGGCTGTCGATGTAGCCGGCGTATTGCTGGTCCTCGAAGGCGATGTGACTGGCCAGCCACTCGCCGACCAGGAAAGGCAGAACCTCGGCGGCCAGCCTGACTTCGCCGTTGCGCATGCGCGCCTCGAATTCCTCGACCTTGCCGATCAGCAGGTCGTGCGCCTGCTTGTGCCTCAGGTAGTCGGGATACGCCGCCGTCAGCATGAGCTGCTCTTCTTCGGCAAAGTGGCTGCGCGTGTAGTCGCAGAGCGACTCGATGGTGGTTTTCAGCAACTCATCGGATGCGCCGCCGGGTTGCTTCATGCCGTCGTACAGTTGGTTCGCGATGTCGAAAAGCTGCTTGTGCTGAGCGTCCATGGCGTCGTGGCCGACGCTGAAAAACTTTTTCCATTCGAATGCGGGCATGTCGGGATTCTCCTTGTGTTCGGAACGCGATCGATTCGGACAAGGCGCGCGAGCTTCGAGGCCGTGCGCCGATGTGGCTGGCGATACAAAGGATGAAGGGAAACCTTGGCTTTCCGGGACGGGGGATACCGGACTACAGATTCGACACGGCGGTTCTTCCGCTTCGCTTTATAGCCTCAGGCGATTACGGGATTGTGACGCGAGCCCGTGCGCCGGATTTCAGCTATCGCCGCAATCACAATTCCTTAATGTTTGCGCAACGTAGGGCGGCGACACTCCGCGATCTGGAAAAAGAATCGATTCCGGGGATTGCGCCCGCAAGTCCCAAACGGTTATCTCCACAGGCAAGCCGCCATGAGCAAGACTTCCGTTCCCTCTGCCCTTCATGCCTCAGGCTGTGACGTCTGCGCGCGGGAATTCGACGGGATACTGAAGGAGCGCACGCTACAGGCCGGCTTCCGGCCGGTGGCGGACTTCGCCCATTGCGACATGCTCGGCTACATCGCCACGGTTCGCGGCCCGGCCGGAATGCTGCATGCCTCTTTCGACCGCCTGGCGCGAATGGCCTGCCAGTTGGGGCTGTTGCAGGATTTCTGCTGCGAGGCTGTGGAAGTTGCGGCCCAGCGATTTCTCGAATTCAATGCCAAGGGCCTGCTGTTCCTGCCGCTGCCGCGCGGCGCGATAGAAGCGGTGGGACTCGGCCTGGCCGATGCCCTGAATGCGAGCATCGCCAACGGTTCTTTGGCGCCGGAGCGGGTCGTCATTTCGGTTCCCGGCATCGATACCGACAAGTTCGACATCGCCGTCGCCTTTGCGGCCCGCCTGCGTTCGGACGGCTTTCGGCTGGCGGCGCTCGGCGTCGGTTGCGGACTGGCGGAGGCGCGGCTGTGGACGCGCGTGCCGCCCGACTTTATCGTGCTGGAGGAACATCTGTTCGACGGCATCGAGCTGGCAACCGTTCGCAATACCGCGTTTTACGAATATCTGGCGACGGAAATCGCCAAAGGCCGCAGCATCGTTGCCGACGGCATCAAGAGCAGCAACGACTTTACCGCCCTGCAACAACTCGGCATCGGCTATGGTGCGGGCGATTTCATCGGCAGGGCCAATGCGGTGCCGACGCGGGCCATGTCGGCGGCGGCGCACAAGGCGATTGCGGCGGTTTGCGCATGCAATGCCGACACGCATTCTCCGCCGGGCGGCATTCTGGAAAGGTTGCTGGACCGGGCGGCCCCCATTTCGCCCGATACGCGCTCCGAAGATGTCTTCATGCTGTTCGAGAACAAGGTCGACTTGCGCGCCGTCGCGGTGGTGGACCGGGGCGTGCCGCGCGGATTGATTTCGCGCTACGAGATGGTGGACAACATGGCGCGTCCCTATCGGCACGAACTCTACGGGCGCAAGGCCTGCACACGCTTTATGGACACGCAGCCTCTGGTGGTGGATATCGGCGTATCGCTCGAAGAATTGTCCGACATCGTCGTCGGCGCCGATCCGCGCCACCTGATCAGCGGTTTCATCATTACCGACCGCGGCGGCTATCTCGGCATGGGCTCGGTGCAGGACCTCGTGCGCGAGGTGACCGCCATGCAGATGGAGGCGGCGAAGTACGCCAATCCGCTGACGCAGTTGCCGGGCAACGTGCCCATCAACCAGCACATCGACAACCTGCTGGCCGACGGCGTGGCCTGCTGCATCGCCTACTGCGACCTCGATCATTTCAAGCCCTTCAACGACGTCTATGGCTACGCCAAGGGTGACGAGGTCATCCAGTTGACGGCGCGCGCGCTGGTGGAGGTTTTCGACGCCGAGCGCGATTTCGTCGGCCATATCGGCGGCGACGATTTCGTCGCCATCTTTCGCAGCGAGGACTGGGAGGCCCGCTGCCGCGCGGCACTGGCGAACTTCGGCGCGAAGATACTCGGCTTCTTCAGCCCGGACGACATCGAGCGCGGCGGCTACATCACCGAGAATCGCAAGGGCCAGATGGAGTTCCACCGTTTGACCTCGCTTTCCATCGGCGCCGTCGAGGCGGCGCCCGGCATGTTCCAGAACCATTTGCAGATATCCAAGGTTGCGGCCGAGGTGAAGAAACGGGCAAAAGCCATTCCCGGTAACAGCCTGTTCATCAATCAGCGGCAATATCACAGCGATGCGGCGTCCGAACGCGGCGAGCCGCAGACAGCGTAAAGAGGAAACGTCATGAACAGGGATCAGTACTTGGCAAAGCGGGAATTGCTCTACGGCAAGCAGTTCGCTACGGATCTGGTGCGCGCACGCGGCGGTCTGCGTGCGGATGGAGGCCAACTCGCGGTCGCGTTGCCCTATCGGGTGCGCATGCCGGTACCGGTAGCGGCCATGAGTCCGGATGTCCTGGAAAATCCGGTAGGGAACGGGGAGCGGTGAGGAGCCCCGCGGCGGTTATCGAACGCCATGCCCGGGTGATAGGTGTGGCATGCGGCAGCGGTGCTCAGGATCACGGTTGCGCGGACGGACCGGAAGCGCTGCGTGCCTTCGGCTTTTTTCGCGACCTGGAGGAAATTCCGGGCCGCCTGCGCTGGGACAGCACCATCCGCTGTGCCGCCGAGTCTGGCGGCGATTCCCTGGCGGCGGTGGCAAAAGTGGCAGACCAGTTGTCGCGCTGTGTGGTACGCACACTGGACGAGGGCGATTTCCCTCTCGTCATCGGCGGCGACCACTCGTGTGCCATCGGCACCTGGTCGGGCGTCTACGGGCACTTGACCGCCGGAGCGCGCCTCGGCCTGTTGTGGGTAGATGCCCATATGGACAGCCATACCGTCAAGACTTCGCTGTCTCATGCCGTCCACGGCATGCCCTTGGCGGCACTGCTCGGCCAAGGCGATGCGCAGCTCACGCAGGTGATGACGGCGGCGCCCAAGGTATTGCCGCAGGATGTCTGTTTGATCGGCGTGCGCAGCTTCGAGTGGGGCGAGGCGGCGTTGTTGCGCACGCTGGGGGTACGGGTCTACTTCATGAACGAAGTCAGGGAGCGCGGCTTGCCGGAGGTTTGGCGCGAAGCCGTGGCGCACGTGCGCAGGAACACCATCGGTTACGGCATCAGCCTGGACCTGGATGCTCTGGACCCCACCGAGGAAGCGGGCGTCGGCTCGCCGGTTCCCGGCGGGCTGCACAAGCCCGAGCTACTCGACGCGCTGAAATCGGTTCATGCCGACAGCAATTTGCTGGCGCTGGAGATCGTCGAGTACAACCCCCACCGGGACAGGAACTTCGAGACGGCCAAGGCCGTACACGACTTGTGCCTGTCGTTGCTGGAATAGGCTTCTAATTCCGGCGCGAGCGTTGCAGGGCAATGAATTCCAGGAGTCCCCAGAGTACCGTGCTGCCCAGAGCCAGCGCCGGATGGGAGATGGTTTTGCGAAAGAGCTTGTGCATGTCGGGTCGCCTGTCTCAAAGATCGTCCAGCAGCCACAGCGTCAGCAAACCGTCGAATAGCTTCTCGATAATCTTTTGCGGATCGAACATCGCGAGCATTTCAAGGGCCTGGGTCATCGCCGGGTCGCTCCATGTCGGTAACGGATGCAGGCACCTTATCCTGCGCAAGTTAAGAAGCTGTTTCAGTGCCGCGACAATTGCTCGATGCGCAAGCCGCCTGCGCTGTCGGCGCATCGCGGTACCGGCCGGCGGCCATTTTCCTGGCGTCGCCTGAGAACGAATTCCGTGTCCAAGTCCGAGTTTCCCGAACTGACCGAACTGGAACGCATCATCGAAGAGGGCGGCGCCCATTTCGATGCCCGCACCGTGTGCGAAGTGATGGACAAGGGCCGGCACTTTCCCGTCTATGCCGTGAGCCTGGGCAACCCCAGCCCCGACGTTCCCGCCGTCGGCTTCTTCGGCGGCTTTCACGGCCTGGAGCGCATCGGCGCCGAGGTGGTGCTCGCCTATCTGCGCAGCCTGATGGGGCGCCTGCGCTGGGACAGCGCGCTGCACCGGGAACTCGAATCCGTGCGTCTGGTCTTCATGCCCCTGGTCAATCCCGGCGGCATGTGGCGCGGAACGCGCGCCAACCCCAACGGCGTCGATCTGATGCGCAACTCGCCGCAGGAATCGAAGGAGTCCGTGCCCTTTCTGGTCGGCGGACAGCGCATCGGCCCGCGACTGCCCTGGTACCGCGGCCGGGCCGATGGCCCGATGGAAGCCGAAAGCCAGGCGGTGTGCCGCGTCGTCGAAGCCGAACTGCTGACGCGCGAATTCAGCCTGGCGGTCGATTGCCATTCCGGCTTCGGCGTGCATGACCGCATCTGGTTCCCCTACGCCCATACGGCCATGCCCATCGAGCATCTGGCCGAAGTCCATGCCCTCAAGGACATCTACGACCGCACCTACACCAGCCACAACTATCTGTTCGAGCCGCAAAGTCGCCAGTACCTGGCGCACGGCGACATGTGGGACTACCTGTATCGGCGCGCGACGGCAGATCCTCAGCGCATCTTTCTGCCGCTGACGCTGGAGATGGGCTCGTGGCTGTGGGTGAAGAAGAATCCACGCCAATTATTTTCGCGCCACGGCATTTTCAATCCGCTGATCGAGCATCGCCAGCAGCGCGTCTTGCGCCGGCATCTGGCGTGGCTGGATTTCCTTGCCCGCGCCGCCAGCGGTTACCGCCGCTGGCTGCCCATCGGGGCCGAGCGCGAGCGACATCGCGAGCAGGCCCTGGCGCGCTGGTATCGAGGAAGCCACGCATGAGTACTTGGGTCTTCCTGCGCGGACTGACGCGCGAAAGCCGGCACTGGGGCGACTTTCCCGCCACCTTCCGCCGCACGATTCCCGACGCCGAGATCGTTGCGCCCGACCTGCCCGGCAATGGCCGCCTGAACCGGATGAGAAGCCCGGTCAGCGTGGCGAAGATGGCCGACTATTGCCGTGCCGAACTGCTGGCGCAGGGCTGCCGCCCGCCCTATTTCCTGCTCGCCATGTCGCTGGGGGCGATGGTAGCGGTGGACTGGGCCGCGCGCCATCCGCAGGAAGTGCGCGGCTGCGTGCTCATCAATACCAGCCTGCGACCGATCAGCCCGTTTTTCCATCGCCTGCGGCCGGCCAACTATCCGGCCTTGCTCAAGCTGGCCCTGCGGGGCGGCAGCGACGACGAATGGGAAGGGATGATCCTCAGGCTTACGAGTCGGCGTGTTGCGGACGCGGCGGCCATCTTGGCCGACTGGAGCGCCTGGAGGCGCGAGCATCCGGTTTCACGCCTCAATGCCTGGCGGCAACTACTTGCCGCCGGTCGCTACCGCGCCCCGGCGGAAAGGCCGGCGCCGCCGCTGCTGGTGCTGGCGAGCGCGCAGGACGGACTGGTCGACCCGCGCTGTTCGCGGCGGCTGGCGCACCGCTGGCGCAGCGCCTACGCCGAGCACCCGGACGCCGGCCACGATCTGCCGCTGGACGACGGCGCCTGGGTTGCGATGCAGGTTCGGCATTGGTTGCAAACGGCATAGGCCGAATGCCGCCGCGCTGGCGCGGCGCTTACTGGCGGTCGCCGGACGCAGCGCCGGGTTCCGCGCAACGCGGCTGGTGTTCGCCGCACCAGGAGTGAAGCGTCACCAATGGAAAGCACCAGCGATGCAGTTCCCGCGCCGTCTTCTCATCGGCATAGCGGGGTGGGTAGCGATGGCAGGCGCCCGTGCCGTGATCGCGTTCGATGTAGTAGCGGCAAGTGCTACAGGTGGCGTCCTGTCTGATTTGAGCTTTGTTCATGGCGCATTGGGGAAACCGGTCATCCGCGAATAATCGCAAGCTCAGGCGCTGGCGTGCCTGTTTCCGACCTTGAGCAAGCCGCCGGCGGCGGCGACTCGATTGATGATCGTCGATTGTCGGTCGCGATCTTGTGAAAACAACTCCAGGTTTTCGCCATGGTCCTTCGTGATGCTTGGATAGATGACTGCGCGCAGTACCGTCTGCGTAACGTCTCCACGCGGGCGGAGAGAGAACCACCAAAGGCCGCCTTTCTTGACCTTCCAGTCGGCTTCCGCGCCGGTGCTCAACAACGCCGCGACGCGTCCCAGCGTGGGCTGGTGACCGACGACGAGGACGGTGTCGCCGTGATCGGGCCAGGCGGCGGCCTCGATCAGGTCGGCGGCGCTGGCGCCGATGCCAATTTTGGGCTCAATCTCGAAGGGAAGGCCGAGGGCGTGGGCCGTCATTTGGGTGCGTTGCGTCGGACTGACCAGAATGCGCAGTTTCGCCGGCACGTGCTCGTTCAGCCAGTGCGCCATCAACTGCGCCTGCATCTCGCCGCGGTCCGTCAGCCGGCGTTGGCCGTCCGGTAGTTTGGCTGCGGCGTCTTCGGCTTCGGCGTGGCGCCAAAGGATCAAGTCCATCGATGTCCCCGGAGATTTTTCTTCCGGTCAGACTAATCGCTGCCAATGAACGTAGCGTTACAGCCGCCAGGGCAGTTGGCTTGAACTCCATTCCAGGACAAGGCGTCCGTGCGCGGCAGGCCGATGCGCAGCACGCCGAGCGCAGCTCCTATTTCCGCGAGCCTTTTGTTTCACGAGCTGATATTTCAGCCCATCGGTCGCGCCACTCCCTGAGTTGCTCGTCCTCGAACTCAAGCTGTATTGCCGCCGCTTCTAACGGGTCGAGCTTGTTGTTTTCCAGCCGGCGCTCCAACTTCCCCCGCATTCTGGCAAAAAGATGTTCAGCCTCTTCCTTCGTCAATAGCTTGGCTCTTTCGAGATACTCCTCTGCCGGTATTCTTTTCATCGCAGCTAGCCCCTGATTGACAGTTCAAAATTTCGACATTCGGCCATTTTGTACTGGCGAAACTTCCCTTGTGCGAATTTTTTGTTACCAAACCCGATTTCGTCGGCCGGTCAGGCGCAACGCGGCTCTGGAGCAGGCGCTAAATCCGCTTCGCCAGAACCTCGTCGACGCGGTTCTTTTCCATGTCCATGACCTCGAAGCGCCAGCCGCCCCACTCGAAGCTCTCAGTCTTCTTCGGGATATGTCCGATCTGGGAGAACATGAAGCCGCCCAGCGTGTGGTAGTTGCCCAGATACTCTTCCGGCAGCGGCGGCAGGCTCAGCACCTCTTTCAATTCGTCGAGCGGCAGCAGTCCGTCGAGCAGCCAGCTGCCGTCGCTGCGCTGCAAGGCCAACGGCGTTTCGGTTGCCCCCGACAGCACCTCGCCGACCACGGTGCCCATCAGGTCGGAAAGCGTGACCAGACCTTCGGTCGCGCCGAACTCGTTAACCACCAGGGCAATCTGCGTCTGGTTCGACTTGAAGAACTCCAGCAGGCCGATCAGGGACAAGGTGTTGGGCACATAGTGCGGCGCCTTGGGCGAGAGCTTGCCGAAGTCGAGCGCGGCGCCGCTCATCACTACCCGCAGCAGCTCGCGCCCTTCGACAAAGCCGAGCGGATTGGCGACGCCGCCCTTGCACACCAGGAAGCGGGACACGCTGCGCTCTTCGAGCACCGCCATGTTCGCCTCCCTCGGCAAGCTCAGGTCGAGACAGGCAATGTCGGCGGCCGGTGTCATGATCGCCGCGACGCGGCGGTTGTCGAGGCGGAAGACGTTGCCAAGAATTTCGCCCTCGGTGCTGTCGAGAGAGCCTTCCTTGCGGCCCGCTTCGATGAGGAATCGGATCTCGTCGGCAGCCGTGGCTTCGGCCGATTCCTTGAACGGAAAGAAGTCGAGGACGCGGTCGGCGGTTTTGGACACGACCCACACCAGGGGATGAGCGATACGCAACAGCAGGTTCATCGGCGCCGCCATGGCGATGGCAATGCCTTCCGGCCGGGCGAGGGCCACGCGCTTGGGTACCACTTCGCCGAAGACGATGGAGAAGAAGGTGATCGATGTGACCACCAGTGCCAGGGACAGCGCATAGCCGGCGCCGCCCAGCGCCGGCACCATCGCGCCGAGCCAGGCCTCGACGCGCGGCACCCACAGCGATTCGCCGAAAGCGCCCGCCAGCATGGCCATGGCGGTGATGCCCAATTGGGTCGTCGCCAGAAGGCGGCTGGGATGCTGGCGAAACGACAATACCGCTGCCGCCCCGCCGGCGCCGTCGCGGGCACGCATGGCCAGTTGCGAATTGCGGCTGGCACCCACCGCCATTTCGGCCATGGCCAGAACGCCGCTGCCGACGATGAGCGCCACCAGTATCCAGATTTCCATGATTTCTCCCGTCGCTGCGTCAAGGACGCACTGACTGCCGCGTTCGGCGTTACTTCTGCGCCTTGGGCGGGCGTCCGGTCTTGATGACCGCCAGCGCCTGCAGGGCGGCCGTGATGGCGGCGTCGCTTTGGGCGGCGAAGCCGATGATGGCGGCGCGGAGTAGCTCGCTCTTTTTTGCGGCCAGTCCCCGGGCGACGCAACGCTTTTTCAACGTGGCGATCAGTTCGTACTCGGACTCAGGCATGGTGAAGCTGTCGCGAACCAGTTTGGCCTTCTTCGGCTTGGCGCTCTTGTCGGCCTTGGGGGATTCGGCATTCTTCCTGGCCTTTTGAGCGGCAGACGACTTGTTTGCCGGCTTCTCAGGGGTGGCGGGGGCAGGCAGGGGCGTAGCGGCAGCCGCCGCATTGGAGGTCGCCTTCGGCACCGATTGGGCTTGCGGTTTGGCGGCGGGCTTCACTGCCGCCTTTGCGACCGGCTTGGGCATGGGTTTGATCGCAAGCTTTGCGGCTGGAGTTGCTTTCTTCGGTGCGGCAGTCGTTGCTGTATTGCCTGCCGGTGCGGTCTGCGGAGCGGCGTTATTGGTCATGGCAAATCCCTTTATCGTTATAAACAGTATAAACAGTTTATGCGATTGACCGGGGGTTGCAAGTCCTTGTGGCAGGGTAATCGTATGAACGGTAGTGCCTGCGATAGAACGTCAACGCCTTACCGCAGAGGCCGTAGTCTGAAAGACGAAACCTTTGCGTACTTTGAGGTGGGTGCGCGCTCGGGAGGGTGGGGTGCCCTGCGTAGCTCATGTCATCCGGCGGCGGCCTGCGGCCGCCTTCTCCTTCTTTACTTCGCTACGCAGGGCACCCCACCCTCCCGAGCGGGATACGCCGTCGCGGTTTTCCGCTCCAATACGCGGGCATGTCCAGCCCAGGGAGGCGGGTGGCCGATGCGGCGAGGTAAAGGAGGAATGGCTGGCGCAGCCAGCCAGGGGGACACGAGCGGCGTCGGCCACCCGCCTCCCTTGGCGCGCGCAGACCGCAAGCAGGCTTCGTTTTTCATCCAAATAGACGCTGCTTGTTCATGCGATTGCCTTGCCCGGATAGACCACCCGGATTCCCGGTTACACTTGCGGCCTTTCGATAGTCAGCTACTGCGCAACGCGCGATTCTTTGCCGAGGAACAACCATGCAGCCGCTTTTCCCCCTCGTGCCGCCGTTGCTTCCAGTTGCGGGCAGCGACTACGGTTTTCCGGTGCGGCGTATCTACTGCGTTGCCCGCAACTATGCGGAACATGCCCGGGAGATGGGTGCCAGCGGACGCGAGGCGCCGTTCTTCTTCGCCAAGCCGGCCGATGCGGTACTGTCGGTGCCTGCCGGCACCACCGGGACGATGGCCTACCCGTCCAGAACGGCCGATCTCCACCACGAAATCGAGCTGGTTGCCGCTATCGGCCGTGGCGGGCGCGATATCGAGGTCGCCGTAGCGGCGGATCATGTTTTCGGTTATGCCGTCGGCCTTGACATGACCCGGCGCGACCTTCAGTCTGAACTCAAGAAGCAGGGGCGTCCATGGGATGTCGCCAAGGGCTTCGACCAGTCGGCGCCCATCGGCCCCATCCACCCGGCGGCGAGCATTGGCCATCCGCGGCGTGGTGCCATCCGCCTCGATGTCAATGGCGTCGAGCGCCAGCGCGGCGATCTGGCTGACATGATCTGGTCGGTGGCGGAAATTGTCGCCGCGCTTTCGGGCTATTTTGAATTGCAACCGGGCGATCTCGTTTTCACCGGTACGCCTGCCGGCGTCGGCGCCGTAGCGCGCGGCGACCGGCTCGACGGCAGCGTTGAGGGCCTCGGCAACTTGTCCGTCCTTATCGTCTGAACGGTGTGAAACGTTTTGCCTGCGCCGCTGCCCCGCGACCCGCAGCAACAGCGGCAACAACATGCCGCCACCGCGCAGTCGCCATTCCGCTCACCACTTTCGCATGCAGCGCATGCCGGGCAGAAGTGCAGCCCCCGGCTTTATGGTTTAATCCGCCCCATGACTGAATTTGGCAAACAGATACGCACGGCGGCCTTGATCGGCAAGTACCGCAGCCCCGATGTCGCCGAGTCCTTGCACGCGCTGGCCGGATTCCTGCGCGAGCGGGGCGTCCATGTGCTGATCGAGGAAGGTACGGCCGAGGCTATCGGCGCCGCGGGCTTCGATGTCGCGAGTTACGAAACCCTGGGCGAAATCGCCGATGTGGCCGTGGTGGCGGGCGGCGACGGCACCATGCTGCATACGGCGCGCCGTCTCGCCCAGTACGCGGTGCCGCTGGTCGGCGTCAATCAGGGCCGGCTCGGCTTCATGACCGACATCGCCCGCCAGGACATGCTCGTCGGCATGACACAGTTGCTGGAAGGCCGCTTCATGGCCGAAAGCCGCTTTCTGCTCGATGCCGAAGTGCTGCGCGGCGGCGAGCGCGTGTACCAGACCCTGGCGTTGAACGACGTCGTCGTCAACAAAGGCGACGGCGGCCGCATGATAGAAATGAAGGTCGAGGTCGATGGCGAATTTCTCTTCGTGCTGCGGGCCGACGGCATGATCGTGGCGACGCCGACCGGTTCGACTGCGTACGCACTGTCGGCCAACGGCCCCATCCTGCAACCGTCGGTGGCGGGCATCGCCGTGGTGCCGCTGTGCCCGCATGCGCTGTCCAATCGTCCCATCACCATCAGCGACCAAAGCCGCGTCGACCTGACGCTGGTGCCGCCCCACGACGGCCGCGTGCACTTCGACGGCCAGGCGCGCTTCGACGCGCAGGTCGGCGACCGCGTCAGCATCGCCCGTTCCGCCCATTCCGTTACGCTGCTGCATCCGCCGGGCTACAGCTATTTCGCCATGCTGCGCGAGAAGCTCGACTGGAGCGCGACGCCCAAACATTAGGGCGAGTCATGCTGCGCCGACTTTTCATTCGCGATTACGTCATTGTCGACGCGCTCGAACTGGAGTTCGATGCCGGCTTCGGCGTGCTGACCGGCGAGACCGGTGCCGGCAAGTCCATTCTGGTCGATGCGCTTTCCCTGGTTCTCGGCGAGCGCGCCGAGGGTGCGGTGGTGCGCGCCGCGTGTGCCCGTGCCGAGATTGCGGCGGAGTTCGACGTCCCGTCCGGCGGGCCGCTGGCGGCCTGGCTGCGTGCCAACGATTTCGAGGCCGACGAGAATCTGCTGTTGCGTCGCGTCGTCGATGCCGGCGGACGTTCGCGCGCCTATCTCAACGGCATGCCGGCCACCGCCGGCCAGTTGCGCGAAGTGGCGGCCTTTCTCGCCGACATCCATGGCCAGCATGCCCATCTTTCCCTGCTCAAGCCCGAGGCGCAGCGGCGCCTGATCGACGGCCGCGCCGGCCAGCTCGATACCGCCAGGGCGGTTGCCGCCTGCTTTCACGAATGGCGGCAATTGCACGAGGCGCGCACGCATGCCGCGCGCGATGCCGAGGCGACGGCGCGCGAGCGCGACATGCTCGAATTTCAGGTGCGCGAACTGGAGTCGTTGGCCTTCGACGCCGCCGGCTGGGCCGAGGCCAACGCCGAACATCGCCGTTTGTCGCACGCCGCCGGCCTGATCGAGGGCGTCGACGGCGCGCTGGCGCTGCTCGACGATTCCGAGGCTGCGGCTTGCGGCCAGATCGACCAGGTGGCTGCGCGTATCGCCCACTTGGTCGAACACGATGCCGCGCTACAGGAGCCGGTGGAATTGCTTGAAGGCGCGCGCATCCAGCTTTCCGAGGCGGCGCATGCGCTGGCGCGCTACCGCGAGAAACTGGAAGTCGATCCCGAGCGCTTGCTCGAACTGGAGGCGCGCATCGAAGCCGTGATGGCGGCCGCGCGCAAGCATCGCGTCGCGCCGGAAGACCTGCCTGAGACGCTGGACGGGATGAAACAGCGTCTGGACGAGTTGATTCTTTCAGCGGACCCGGCAGCCCTGGCGCAACGCGAGGCCGAGGCGTTACAGGCCTACCGCAAGGCGGCGCAGACGCTGACGGCCGGCCGCAAAAAGGCGGCGGCGGAGCTGGCGCAAGCCGTGACCGCTTCCATGCAGCAACTGGCCATGGCGGGCGGACGTTTCGAGATCGCGCTCGAAGCGCTGGCCGAACCGGCCGCATTCGGCATGGAAAGCGTTGAGTTCATGGTTTCGGCCAACGCCGGCCAGCCGGCGCGTCCGCTGGCGAAGGTGGCTTCAGGCGGCGAACTGTCGCGCATCGGCCTGGCGATCCAGGTGATTGCCAGCCAGGCCGCCGAGGCGCCGACGCTGATCTTCGACGAAGTCGATGTCGGCATCGGCGGCGGCGTCGCCGAAATCGTCGGCCGGCTTCTGAAGCAACTGGGACGCGAGCGCCAGGTGTTGTGCGTGACGCACTTGCCGCAGGTGGCGGCGCAGGCCGACTGGCAGTGGTCCATCGCCAAGGAAACGCGCGACGGCGCCACGGTTTCGCGCGTTGCGCCGCTCGATGCCTCCGGCCGCGTCGATGAGATCGCGCGCATGCTGGGGGGGGTGCGCATCACGGATACGACGCGCGAACACGCGCGCGAGATGCTGGGTTACTGAATTTCTACCAGAGCTTCCACCAGGGCTCGCTGCGGTTGAGGCCGCGCGCGTAGTACTCGCTCTTGGGGAAGTTCTTGCGCATGACGCGTTCGGCGTCGTCGCGCAGATCGTTGATTCCCATGGCATCGTAAGCCCTGATCATGATGAACAGGGCTTCCTCGTTGGCGGGGGCATCGGCGTAGGTCTTGACGGCGAACTGGGCGCGGTTGATGGCGGCGACGTACGCGCCGCGCCGCATGTAGTAGTGGGCGACATGGACCTCGTGCGAGGCCAGCGCATTCACCAGGTACTTCATGCGCGCCGTCGCGTCGGCGGCGTATTTGCTCTCCGGGTACTTGGTTACCAGTTCCTTGAGTGCCTCGAAGGATTCGCGTGCAGCTTTGGGGTCGCGTTCGGTCAAATCCTGGTTGGCGACGTAACCGATCAGGCCGAGGTCGCCGTTGAAGTTCGCCAGACCTTTCAGGTAGTAGGCGTAGTCGACATTCGGGTGATTGGGGTGCAGGCGGATGAAGCGGTCGCAGGCGGCGATGGCGGAAGTCTTCTCTTCCTGCTTGTAGTAGGCGTAGGCGACCTCAAGCTGGGACTGCTGTGCAAAGCGGCCGTAGGGATAGCGCGCTTCGAGCTTCTCGAAGTACTTGATGGCCTTGTCGTAGGCGCCGTCGGACATGGCGCCTTTGGCTTCGGAATAGAGCTTGTTCGCAGACCAGCCTTGGGTTTCGTCGCTATCCTCGGGCAGCAGACCGCAACCGGCGGCGAAGAGCGCGAGGAACAGGGCCAGCAGAGAGGCTAAACTACGCATGATGAACATCCCGCAATCGAGTGCCGCCGATTATAGCGCAGCGCCGGAAGAGCTCCTTGTCGAAGCGACCGTCGCCATTCCGCCGGAATGTGCCGGTTTGCGCATCGATGCGGTGTTGGCGCGGGTTTTCCCGGAATATTCGCGCAGCCGCCTTCAGTCCTGGCTGAAGGCGGGGCGCATTTGCGTCGATGGCGCGGTGGCCGACCCGAAGTGCAAGCTTTGCGGCGGCGAGCAGATTGCGCTCGACCTGCCGCCGCTGCCAACGGAAGCGGCACTGCAGGCCGAGGACATCGCGCTGAACGTGGTGTTCGAGGATGAGCACCTGTTGGTCATCGACAAGCCGGCCGGCCTGGTTGTGCATCCGGGCAGCGGCAACTGGTCCGGGACGATGATGAATGCCTTGCTGCACCATGCGCCGCACCTGGCGCAGGTACCGCGTGCCGGCATCGTCCATCGGCTCGACAAGGACACCAGCGGTCTTCTGGCGGTGGCCAAGAGCCTGCCGGCGCAGACCGATCTGGTGCGGCAGTTGCAGGCGCGCAGCGTCCGCCGCCACTATCTGGCGCTGGTGCTGGGCAATGTCGGCCGCGACGGCACGGTGGATGCGCCTATCGGGCGCCATCCGGCGCAACGCGTAAAGATGGCCATCGTCGGCTCGGGGCGCGAGGCGCGCACGCATTACGCCGTGCGTGAGCGCTTTGCCCGCGCCACGCTGGTCGAGTGCCGGCTGGAGACGGGGCGCACGCACCAGATTCGCGTGCATATGGCCTCCATCGGCCATCCGCTCGTCGGCGATCCCGCCTACGGCCGCGCCAGGAGCGGCGATGCGCGCCTCGACGCCTTCCCGCGCCAGGCGCTGCATGCCTGGCGGCTGGCGCTGGTGCATCCGGCCAGCGGCGACGAAATCGCCTGGGAGTCGCCGCTGCCGGACGACTTTTCGTCTCTGCTGGCGGAACTGCGGAGTGACTGAATTCATCGTGCCGGACTGGCCGGCGCCGGCTAAGGTGCGCGCGCTGTCGACGACCCGGCGCGGCGGCCATAGCGTCGGCGGCTACGACAGCTTCAATCTCGGCGACCATGTCGGCGACGCTGCGCTTGCGGTGGCGGCGAATCGCCGGTTGTTGTGCGAGCGGCTGCCTGCTGTGCCGGTCTGGCTCAAGCAAGTGCATGGCACCCGTTGCATCGACGCCGCCATGGCCGGCGTCGATAACGTTGCCGATGCGAGCGTAGCGCGCGCCGGCGGAGTGGTCTGCGCGGTGCTTACTGCCGACTGTCTGCCGATTCTGCTGTGCGACGCGGCCGGGTCCGTGGTTGCCGCGGCCCATGCCGGCTGGCGCGGGCTGGCCGGCGGCGTGATCGAAGCCACCGTGATGGCGATGCAGGTACCCGGCCCGCAACTGATGGCCTGGCTCGGGCCGGCGATAGGGCCTGCCGCTTTCGAGGTCGGCGACGAAGTGCGCGCGGTATTCATGTCCGACGACGCGGGGGCAGGCGCAACGTTCGCGCCGCACGGTTCCGGTAAATGGCTTTGCGATCTTTACGCCCTGGCCGCGAGGCGATTGGCCCGGCTCGGCGTGGCGCGCGTGTCCGGCGGCGGGTTTTGCACTTTCTCCGAGAACGAACGTTTCTTCTCCTATCGTCGCGACGGCGCCACCGGGCGTATGGCGACACTCGTCTGGTTCGATCCCTGAGGCCTGCGTATGATTCCCGCCATGACCGAAATGCGCGAGCGCACCGTCCGCTGCCTGAGCCCGGCGGGTTTTCACGACATGGCCTACGTCGAGTGGGGCGAGGCGAACAATCCGCGCGTTCTGGTCTGCGTGCATGGACTGACGCGCTGCGGCCGGGATTTCGACTTCCTGGCGCAGTCCCTGGCCGGCGAGTATCGCGTCGTCTGCCCCGACGTCGTCGGCCGCGGTCGCAGCGACTGGCTCCGGGACAAGTTGCTCTACGGCCTGCCGCAGTACGCGGCCGACATGGCGACGCTGCTGGCAAGGCTCGATGTCGCGGGCGTCGATTGGCTGGGCACTTCGATGGGCGGGCTGATCGGCATGGTACTGGCGGCGCAGGAGAAGACCCCGATCCGCCGTCTCGTGCTGAACGATGTCGGGCCGGTGATTACGGCGGCTTCCATCGCGCGCATCGGCGAGTATCTCGGCCGGGCGCCGAGCTTCAACGGCGTCGATCAGGCCGAGGCTTTCGTCCGCTTCGTCTCCGCTCCGTTCGGCACCTTGACCGACGCCCAGTGGCGGCATCTGACCGACCACACGGTGAAGCAGGCGGCCGATGGCCGGACCGAGTTTCGCTATGATCCAGGCATCGCCGAGCCGTTCCGCAAGGATATGGCGGCGGGCGAGCGCAAGGATGTCGAGCTCTGGCCGCTTTACGATGCCATTCGCTGTCCGACGCTGGCGATCCGCGGCAGCTTGTCGGACCTGCTGAAGCCCGAAACCCATCAGGCAATGGCGGGCCGTGGGCCGTGCGCCAGGCTTGCCGAAATTCCCGGCGTCGGCCATGCGCCGATGTTCCTCGACCCGGATCAAGTCGGGGTGGTACGGGAATTTCTCGGCGCCGAACGTGGGCGCGTCCTATAGGAATTGGTATTCGAAACGTCATGGAAACAAGCCAATGGCGTAGGATGTCGTCTTTTCGCCGACGCTTGGTTTCCTGTGACCGATCTTGTTCCAATTGAATCCGCTTTGGCCCTGCATGCGCAGGGCGCGCTGGCGGATGCCGAAACTGCTTACCGCCGTATCCTCGCCGTCAATCCCCGGCACGCCGAGGCGCAGCATTACCTCGGGGTACTGTTGCACCAGTCGGGGGATACGCAAGCGGGCATCGCGGCGATCATGTCCGCGCTCGAAGTCGACTCAGGCAGCGCGTCGCGGTACAACGACCTGGGGAACATTCTCGTCCAGACGGGAGACCTTGCCAATGCTGCGTCCGCATTCCTTCTTGCGGCCGAGTTGAACGGCGACGATGCCAACGTCTGGAACAATCTCGGTTCCGTCCTGCACCGCCAACACGACTTCGCCGGTGCGGAAAGCGCTTACTGCAACGCTCTCCGTTGCGACGCCAATTTCGTGTCTGCACTTAATAACCTCGCGGCCCTGCTGCGGGAAACCGGGCGTGAGGAAGCGTCGTCGCTGTTCTCGTGCCGAGCTTACATTCTGCTGCCGCCCGCCGACAGGCTGCCGCGAATGCTGGGGATTGCCTACTACCGTCTTGGCCGCATCGCCGATGCTGCCGACTGCTACCGTGCGTGGCTGCGTGCCGAGCCCGACAGTGCGGTTGCCCGGCACCACCTCGCCGCATTCACCGGGAAGGACGTTCCCGCCAGGGCGCCCGACGGCTACTTGACGGCGGTCTTCGACGACATGGCCGAAAGCTTCGACGAAAAGCTCGTCGACAAGCTGTCGTATCGAGGCCCGGAAATCATCGCCGGACTGCTTGAGGGAACCCTGGCCGCGAATGGATCGCTGGACGTTCTCGACGGCGGCTGCGGCACCGGCCTATGCGCCCCGGTGCTGGCGGCCTATGCGCGGTCGCTGGTCGGTGTCGATCTTTCCCCCGGCATGCTGGCCAAGGCGAAGGAGCGCCAGGTCTATGCCGAACTGGTCGAAGCGGAATTGACCGCCTGCCTGCTGGACCGAAAAGACGCATTCGACCTGATTGTCATGGCCGATACCTTGATCTACTTTGGCGATCTGGTGCCGCTGTTTGCGGCCGTCGGACAGGCGTTGCGGCCAGCCGGGACATTTGCCTTCACGGTGGAGGTGGTAACGGAATCCGCACCGCAGCAGGTCGATTACCATCTCAGTTTCAGCGCCCGTTACGGCCACAGTCGTCGCTACCTCGCACAGAGACTCGATGCGGCAGGCTTCGCCCTTCTGCGCAGCGAAGACGTCGTATTGCGCAGCGAGTTTTGCGGGCCGACGCATGGCATCGGCGTACTGGCCCGCGTATTGTCGCGCTGAGGGTTGTGCGGGTGAATGGGCCTGATGAGACTGCGCTGCCCGCTTGTCTGGTGTGAGACGAAACCTTCGCGTACTTTGAGGTGGGTGCGCGCTCGGGAGGGTGGGGTGCCCTGCGTAGCTCATGTCATCCGGCGGCGGCCTGCGGCCGCCTTCTCCTTCTTTACTTC